>Ga0208337_1000019_pt1 | contig 31886 bp, 31 predicted proteins | sample DeeseametaMP0371_FD_184213 | JGI IMG/M metagenome (GOLD analysis project Ga0208337, IMG submission 184213) | Marine microbial communities from the Deep Atlantic Ocean - MP0371 (SPAdes) | ecosystem: Environmental > Aquatic > Marine > Oceanic | place: East of Porto Seguro, South Atlantic Ocean... | reverse complement strand
GTTGGTAAGGGTACTAGCGTAGGTTCGAATAATACGTATAGTGCTGATCCAACTGTTGCATTTGGTACAGTTGCTTTAGGATTTAGATTTTAAATTTTAATTTTATAAATTAAATTAAAACTTATAAAAACCGGCCTTTAAAAAGGCCGGTTTTTTTTTGAATATACTAATACCTCCAAAACCTTTGATATATAATAACTTAAGTTTACAGATATTATTTTCAGAAATACCACCTAGTGCCAGAATATTTATTTTGTTCATGTGAGATAGGTAATTAAATTTGAATAATCCTAAAAATTTTTTTGATTTTTCTACATTAAAAACAGGAGAAAGGAAGATAGCACTACAATTCTGTGAAATTTTTCTATGAATTTCTTTTTGATTGTGGGCCGAACCTATGATTGCAATATTTTTTTTTTCTAAATTTGAAAATGTTTTTGTTTTGTTGAAAGATGGAATATAAATACCATTTGCCTTAACTTTGAGCGCAAGTTTAAGATCATTTGAAACAAAAAGTTGATATCTACTTTTTTTACACGCTTTAGCTATTCTCATTAATTGTTTTTCCCTATCTCTATCTTTATAATTTCTGTAAATAACACCTATATTTAGGTTTTTATTTTTAAATATTTGATTATTGTATTGATCTACAAAAATAAAAATACTTGGTAAATGTTTATGCATGCAACTTTAGAAAAATTAAGCCGAGTTAAAAACAAGGTTAATGAAATTATTAGCAAAAAACAACTCAAAACTAAGCCAAAAATCGTTGTTGTAACAAAAACATTTCCTTTAAATAAAATTCTACCACTTTTGGAAAATGGACATATTCATTATGGAGAAAATAAAATTCAGGAAGCTGAAAATAAATGGATCGATACTAAAAATCGCTATAAGAATTTACAACTTCATATGATTGGTAAATTACAAACCAATAAAGCAAAAAAAGCGGTTAAATTATTTAATTATATTCATTCTCTTGACGATGACAGATTAGCTTTAAAACTGTCTCATCACGAAAAAGAATTAAACAAAAAGGTTAAATTATTTATACAAGTGAATCTTGCAGAAGAACCTCAAAAATCAGGAATAATGTTTAATGATCTTAACAATTTTTACAATTATTGTACTAAGGATCTATCATTAAATGTTATAGGTTTAATGTGTATGCCACCAGTTGATTCCAACTCTCAAGAATATTTTAAGAAATTAAAAAAAGCTGCACAACAATTAAATTTGGAAGATCTAAGTATGGGTATGAGTTCGGATTATGAACAGGCGATATTAAGTGGTTCCACTTATTTAAGATTAGGTACTACAATTCTGGGAGAAAGAAATTCTAACTAATTGAAATTCTTGTTTTTTTGTTAATTAACGGAAGTATTTTTAAAAAATCTTTTTTTACAATTGCTATGCAACCACTTGTAGGTTTGTAATTGATATTAGTTAAATGTAAAAAAATGGCACTTCCTTTCCCTTTTATAATTGGGCAGTAATTAAATTTTATATTAATAAAAATATCATAAATATTATCTTTTCTATAAAGTTTTTCTGCATGATATTTAAATGGAAAATATATTTCTTGATTATATTTTTTACTCCTGCTGTCATCACACCAACCCATATTTTTTTTTATAATTCTTTTTTTTATTTTGCATTTTAGTGATTTAATTCTATCTTTCCTATAATAGAGAAAACCAAGTCTAAATATTCCTTTGGGGGATACTAAATCACCTTCCTTTTTTGAAGGTGTAATACCAGATTTACCAATACTGCATTTTAATTTATAACCTTTGTATAATAGTAAATGTTTTTTTATTATAATGTTCATACATATTATTGTTAATGACTAATGTAACTATATCAATTTTTGGAAATAAAATCTTTTCAGAAATTTTGAATGAAATGAGGCTATTTTCTAAATACAAAATTAAATATTATGAAGATTTAAATTTATGTTTAGATGATGCTAAAAAAAAAAATCATTTAGTTATATTTTTTGTTTCTGGACTAGATAAAAATTTTTATAACGAAATCAAAAAAAATAATTTTCCATTAATTTTTGTTAATGAATCTTCATATGTAAAAAATATATTATCAGACGAACTTAACGATCAACTAAATATGCCATTTGCAATACTAGATTTCAAAAAGAAAATTATTAACGCTTTTGCTAAAAATGAATTTAAAAAGAATTCTTTAATTTATTTAAATAATTATATAATAGATAAAAATGAACGTAAAATTAAAAAAAATAACCTGGAACTTCAATTGTCCGAAAAAGAAATCAGTTTTCTTATTTTGTTTAGCAAAAGCAAAGAACCGATAAGTACAAGTTTAGTTTTAAAAAATGTTTGGAATTATTCTCCAGAGAGTGAAACTCATACCGTTGAAACTCATATTCATCGACTTAGAAAAAAGATTTTAGAAAAATTTGACGATAACAATTTTATCAAAAATAATAACAAGGGGTATTATATTTGAAAAAAAGATTGCGAAATTTTATCGCTAGAGATTTATTTTCTGCAAAATATAAAAAGCGTATTGTTAGACCTAAGAAAGGAAAGGGAAGTTATAAAAGAAAAAAGAAAGTTAGTTTAGCCTAGCTCCAATTTTTTGTATTATTTTTGCAGACATTTCAGTTCCTTTTTCTAAACTTTCTTTTATTGATAAATTATTAATATGACCATGTAAAAACCCCGCAGCAAAAAGATCACCTGCACCCGTTAAATCAACAATTTTTAAATCTTTCTGACTATCACATTCAACAACTTCATTTTTTTGTATTGCAATGCTTCCTTTTTCACCTCGAGTAATAACAAGGAGTTTTCCTAGTTGTTTGCCAAATGAAATTACTTCATTAAAACTTTTAGCGTCAATTAAAGATAAAATTTCTTGTTCATTGGCAAGGGTAATATCTAATTTATTATTTACTAAATCAAAAAAACTTTTTTTATGACGTTCAACACAAAACTGATCTGACAATGACATTGCTTTTTTTTTAGATATATTCATAGCTTTATTAAATGCCGCTTTAGGTTCACCCTCATCCCATAAATAACCTTCTAAAAAAATTAATTCACTATTTTTAACTGCGTTTTCATCAATATCTTTGTCGCTAATTTTTCCTGCAATACCCAAAAATGTACACATTGTTCTTTCAGAATCTGGTGTAATTAAAATTAAACAGGTTCCAGTTGGAATGGATCCTTTCTTTTTTTGATAACAATATTTTACCTTTTCATTAACCAGGCTTTTTTCATATTTATTACCTAATTCATCATCATTTACTTTTCCAATAAAAGAAACTGTATTGCCGAATTGTGATAAGCCAACAATAGAATTTGCAACTGAGCCTCCTGCTATTGTTTCTTCAATTTTCAGATTTGATAATAGTTTTTTAAATTCAGCTTCATCAACAAGTTTCATGCTGCTTTTGGTAAGATTATTTTCGGATAAAAAACTTTCTTTTACTTTACAAATTACATCAACTATAGCATTTCCAATTCCTAATACTTTCATCTGAGTTCCTTGTTATTGTATTTACAATATTTGATTATTACACATGTCTTACACGAAGGTGTTCTTGCTTTGCAAGTGTATCTGCCATGGAGCAGTAAAGTATGACCGGCTTTTTTTAAGTATTTTTTAGGGACTACTTTGTACAAATTTTCTTGTACTTTGTCAGGATTTTTTCCATAGGCTAAACCCGTTCTATTACTCACTCTAAATACATGCGTATCAACTGCAATAGTAGGTAAACCAAAGCCTTCATTTAAAACAACACTTGCGGTTTTTTTTCCAACTCCAGGTAAAGCATATAAATCATCAAAATTTTTTGGGACTTGTCCGTTATGTTTTTCAATTAATTGCTTTGATAATAAATAAACGCTTTTAGCTTTATTTCTAAAAAGACCTATGCTTTTAATTAATTTTTCTATCTTTTTCCTTCCCAGCTTAACAAAATGTTCAGGTTTATTATATTTTGGATATATATTTTTGGTGACGTTATTAACATTAACATCAGTACACTGAGCGGAAAGAACTACTGAAACTAAGAGAGTAAATTTATTTTTGTATTTAAGATCGCTTCTGGGATTTTTTATTACTTTACTTAAATTTTTAAAAAGAGAATTTATTTCCCCAGATTTCATTTAAAATTTAATACGTTTCTCATTGAGTAAAGTCCAGGTTTTTTACTTATTAACCATTTGGCTGCAGTAAATGCGCCTTCAGAATAAAGAGCTCTGTCAAACGCTTCGTGGTCTAGAGTGATAGTTTCTTTTCCACTTGAGAATAAAACTTTATGATTTCCTACAATTTCACCTTTTCTAATTGAATTGAAATTGATTTTTTTACTGTAAGGAAAAGCCTTTTTATTTAAATATTTTTTTCCCACTAATTTATAAAAATCTTTCTTTTTTCCTACCGCGATACCTTTTCCGAGCATCAGAGCGGTTCCTGATGGATGATCTTTTTTGTGTTTATGATGTACTTCGAAAACTTTGCTTAAAAAATTATCCCCAAGGGATTTGGAGGCTATTTCAGTTAAATACATCAATAAGTTTATGCCTAAACTCATATTACCCGCTTTAAGTATGGGTATTTTTCTAGAATATTTTTTTATCAAATTTTCTTCTTTTTTAGAAAAACCAGTTGTTCCAATAACTACTCTTTTTTTTAGTTTAGAAGCAATTTTTAGTACTTCTAACGTGCATTTTGGAATTGTGAAATCTATAATTATATTTGCATTTTTAAATGCAGATATTGAATTTAATTGAGGTCTTAAACTAGCTACTTTTTTATTAACCATCCTGTTTTCTGTAACTGAAACGAGTTTAAAATTTTTTGCACTTTTAGATGATTTAACAAGTTGTTGTCCCATTCTTCCAAGGCATCCAGTGATTGCTAAGTTAATTTTTTTCATTTAGTTCTTCCAAAACCTTTTTGCTTTTTCAAAAAAATCTTTCATAATTGGATTTGTTTTTGTGTCTTCTAGTTTTTTAAATTGTTCTAGCAGATTTTTTTGTTCTTTAGTAAGAGAAACAGGCACTTCGGTTATTGCTTGAATATATAAATCACCATAATTTTTATTTTTCATTATTGGCATTCCTTTTCCCTTTAACCTGAATTGCTTGCCATGCTGTGTTCCTGCTGGAATTTTTACCTTTGCCTTTCCTCCATCAATCGTTGGTACTTCAACAGTAGACCCAAGCGCTGCATTTGCTAATGAAATAGGAAATTCAAAAAAAAGATTTTCTTCTGATCTTTTGAAAATACTATGAGGTTTTATTGATAGAAAAATATATAAATCACCGTTTCTCGCACCTTTTATACCCGCTTCCCCTTTGGCTGATAATCTAATTCTTGTACCATCATCAACACCTTTTGGGATATTAGCAACTATTTTTTTTCTAGTTTGTTTTTTCCCCATTCCCCTGCACTCTTTGCATGGGCTAGAAATTTGTTCTCCTGAGCCAGAACATTCTGGGCAAGTTTGTTGAATTGTAAAAAAACCTTGGCTCGATCTCACTTGACCCTGTCCTCCACATGTGGAACAAGAAATAGGTTCAGATCCTGGCTCTGCTCCATATCCATCACATATTTCGCATTTATCTGAAGATGAAAAATTCATTTCTTTTTTTTTTCCGTTATATGCATCTTCCAGAGAAATGGATAAATCATACCTTAAATCTGCGCCCCTATAATCTGAAGATCTTCTCCGTCCTCTTCTCTTCGTTCCTCCAAAACCTTCAAAGAAATCATCAAAAGGATCCGAACCAAAAATATCTGAAAAAACGCTTGAAAAATCAAAATTTGAAAAACCTTCTCTTCCGCCCGCTCCTTCAAAAGCTGCATGACCAAATTGGTCGTAGTTAGTTCTTCGTTCTTTATCTGAAAGGACATGATAAGCTTCACCAGCTTCTTTGAACTTAGCTTCTGCAGCTTTATCGCCTTTGTTTCTGTCTGGATGGTATTTTAGAGCTGATTTTCTGTAAGCTTTTTTGATTTCTTCAGCAGAGACTGATTTGATAACGCCCAAGACTTCATAGTAATCTCTTTTTGCCATATATATACCGACATTTTATGTCTTTAGACTTAGGCTCTTTTTTCTTTATCTTTGTCGCTTTTATCTTCTTTTACTTCTTCAAAATCTGCATCAACAACATTTTCTTTGTTTTGATTTTTATTTTTTGAATCTTGGTTTTGTTTTGTATCTTTTTCCCCAGCGTCTTTTTGTTGACTTTTATAGACAGCCTCACCAAGTTTCATTGAAGATTGGACTAAAGCCTGTGTTTTTTTCTTTACTTCTTCTGTGTCGGTGCCCTTAAGTGCGTTTCTTAGATCAGAAATTCCAGTTTCTATAGCTTTTTTATCAGCATCAGAAATTTTACCTCCATGTTCTTTAAGGGTTTTCTCTGTTGTATGAATAATTGTGTCAGCTTGATTTCTTGCATCAACGGCTTCCCTTTTCTTTTTATCTACTTCTTTGTTTGCTTCGGCATCTCTCACCATTTTATTAATTTCTTCATCACTAAGGCCTCCGGAAGCTTGAATTTGTATCTTTTGTTCTTTTCCAGTTCCTTTATCTTTTGCAGAAACATTTACTATTCCATTCGCATCAATATCAAAGGTTACTTCAATTTGCGGGACTCCTCTAGGAGCGTTTGGTATTCCAACTAATTCAAAATTTCCCAACAACTTGTTATCAGCTGCCATTTCTCTTTCACCTTGTAAAACTCTAATAGAAACTGCGGGTTGATTATCTTCGGCAGTTGAGAAGACTTGACTTTTTTTAGTCGGAATCGTTGTATTTTTTTCAATAAGTTTTGTAGAAACTGCTCCCAATGTTTCAATTCCTAAAGACAAAGGTGTTACATCTAAAAGGAGGACATCTTTTACATCCCCTTGAAGAACTCCACCTTGAATAGCCGCTCCCATTGCAACAACTTCGTCTGGATTTACACTTTTGTTTGGTTCTTTTCCAAAAAAGGTTTTAACGCTTTCAATTATTTTTGGCATTCTTGTCATTCCACCAACAAGAACTACTTCATTGATTTCAGCAGCACTAAAACCAGAATCTTTTAATGCTGTTTTACATGGAGGAATTGTTTTTTTAATTAAATCTTCAACTAGAGCTTCTAATTTTGCTCTGGTTAGTTTTATATTAATATGCTTTGGTCCAGTTTTGTCTGCAGTAATAAAAGGTAAATTGATTTCAGTCTGCGCTGTTGAAGAAAGTTCAATTTTTGCTTTTTCAGCGCCTTCTCTAAGCCTTTGTAAAGCTAATTTATCAGTTCTTAAATTTATTCCATTATCTTTTTTAAATTCATCAACTAAATAACTTACAATTTTATCGTCGAAATCTATCCCACCTAAGAAAGTGTCTCCATTTGTTGATTTAACTTCGAAAACACCTTCGCCAATTTCGAGGATTGATATATCAAATGTACCACCACCTAAATCGTATACAGCTATTTTTTTTCCACCTTTTTTGTCTAATCCGTAAGCTAGTGAAGCTGCAGTTGGTTCGTTAATGATTCTAAGAACTTCCAAACCAGCTATTTTGCCAGCATCTTTTGTTGCTTGCCTTTGTGAATCATTAAAGTAAGCCGGTACAGTAATAACAGCTTTTGTAACTTCTTGACCCAAATACTTTTCTGCCGTTTCTTTCATTTTTTGTAAAATGAAAGCAGATATTTGTGATGGTGAATATTTTTTGCCTCTCGCTTCTAACCAAGCATCATTATTGTCAGCTTTTATAATCTTATATGGTACCTTTGAAATACTTTTTTTAATGGATGTATCTTCAAAACTTCTTCCAATCAATCGTTTAACAGCGAATAAAGTATTTGCTGGATTAGTCACTGCTTGTCTTTTAGCTGGTTGGCCAACCAATCTTTCATCATTTTCGCCGAAAGATACTACAGAAGGTGTTGTTCTTGTTCCTTCTGCGTTTTCCAAAACTTTAGGCTGACTTCCATCCATTATGGCTACACATGAATATGTAGTTCCTAAATCAATCCCTATAACTCTACTCATAATATTTGCTTCCTTTTATTGCTATATGGGTGTTTTTTTGACTACTACAAGTTAAAAAAATCACTTTTTTTCCTCTTTTTTTTCATCATTTTTAATATTTTCTACCTTTTCTTCTCTTTTTTTAGTGACACCAACGAGGGTAGGTCTAAGCAAACGGTCTTTCATCATAAAACCTTTCTGGATCTCTTGAATAACAGTTCCAGCATCTTTGGTATTGTCTTCAAGCTCAAGCATTGCCTGGTGAAAATTGGGATCAAATTTTTTGTTCATACATTCAATTGGTGTTATTCCGTTTTTTTTAAAAATAGATACCAAGTCTTGTTTTATAATTTCTATGCTATCAATAATTTTGTTTAAATTTTTGTTATTTCTTAAGTTTTCATCATTTTTAAATGAAATAATTGCACGATCAATATTATCTAAGAGTGATAAAGATTCTCTAGCAAAATTAAATCCACCAAATTCATAAGCTTCTTGATTTTCTTTTTCAAATCTTCTCCTTTGATTTTCCATCTCAGCCATTGTTCTGAGTAGTTTTTCTTGAGTGACCTTAAGTTTATCTTCGATTGTTTCTTCTTTCGGTGGGGCACTTTCTTTTTCCGCTGCTGTGTTTTTTTGAGTTTCTTTCTTATCTTCTGATAGGATTTTTTCCACTTCTTTTTTGTCTGATTTTGTCATCGGTTTGATATATGGTCACTAAAAAAAAAAATACTAGTATAAAATGAGTAAAATTAAAGAAATTTTAATTGGAACAAATAATAAAGGAAAATATAGGGAAATATGTAATTTGTTACCAAATGAGCTAAAAAAATATTCTCCAAAAGAATTCAATATTCCAACTCCTAAAGAAACAGGGAAAAGTTTTGAAGAAAATTCATTTATTAAAGCTTCATATTTTTCAAAAAAAACAAGTTTAATTTGTTTGTCAGATGATTCAGGACTTGAAATAGATCTTTTGAAGAGTGAACCTGGAATCTATTCTTCTAGATGGAGTGGTGAAAAAAATAATTTTGATTTAGCGATCAAAAAAATTTTTGAAAAAATGAGCAATATAAAAAAGGATTGGACAAATGATAATACAGCAAGATTTATTTGTTGTATGACACTTTTATGGCCCGATGGCAAAAACTACTCTAGCAAGGGAGTTATAAGGGGGAAAATTTCAATAGCAAAAAAAGGAAAAAATGGATTTGGATATGATCCTATTTTTATTCCTGATGGTTATAGTCAAACTTTTGGAGAAATGGAATCTAAATTAAAGATGTCTATTGATCATAGATTTAAAGCGTTTCTTAAAATTAAAAAATTCTTTATTTAATATACTTTAATAAATTTTTTTTCTGACACTTTGTAAATTTTTAACTTTTGCTTACTTAGATTATTTTCTATAAGAAATTCTCCATGAAGACCTTTAAATCCTTTCTTATTATATAATTGATCTTGTTTGAATTGAAAATTATTATTAGACCAACAGTAATAAATTAATCCCAAGGCGTCATATGCGAGTATTGAAACCTTATTAGATTTTTCATTAAATGTATTGAAAAATTTTTTGTTGAATTTTTTTAAGTTTTCGAAATCAATGGATGGGAAATGTAAATTTTGCATGGCATTTTCATTAAAAAAAGTTTCATCGAACCATTGATTAATAGTAAAAAAATCAACTTTATCACTTAAAACATCAGAAAACATAAAAGATGTTAAGACACTTTTTAATCTTTCCCCAAAATCTATAACAACAACAGAATCAAAATTTACCTCACCTAAAGTATGCATTTGCTTTAATTTTTTTAGTTCGTTTTTGTCCTTATATAAATCAGATTTTTCTAATATTTTAATTCTTCTTTCTAGATCTTTTTTTCTTTCTCTATACCTAGTTATTTTTTCTATTTCTCCAGTTATTGTTTTTGGATTAGCATCATAGGAATAAGTTCTATAAAATTTTAATACATCTTTTTTAGCAACAGATTCCGACTGATAACTGAATTCTGACTTTGGTGATAGAAGTAAAGTTTTAGAAACTTTTATTTCGTTAAAATATTTCTTCAAAGCGTCAATTTGCGATTCAATGTTGATTCCAAAGGCAATCGTATTTTTTGGAATATCTTTAGTTTGATTAGTAAATGAAATAAAAGTAATTTTATTTATTTCACCAAGCCTTTCTAAATTTTCAAAAAAAATTGGACCTATGACGATTTTAATACCTTGTTCTTCAAATTCTTTGGCTGATAGATAAGAATTTAAAGCATTTCCCTTATTGTCTTTAGGATAAATTTTTACATCTTCATTCGATATATCGTACAAAGCTAACTGGATTGCTTTTAAAAAAGATTCCCCTATACCTTGAAATTTTCCAGACAAAGGAAGTAGAACACCTATTTTCAAAAAATTTGAGTTTTCTAAATTATTTTCACTCGATCCTTCATTAATCGCATTACTATTTATTGTAAATAATAAATAAGATAGTATTGAAAATGTTATTATTTTTTTCATAAATAAAAATTACCTTCAATAATATAAAATATAATTTAGGCATCAAATGGACAAAAATAAACAACAAACTGTTGGCCCCGGGCTTTACTTGGTATCTACTCCAATTGGGAATATGGAGGACATAACTTTAAGAGCTCTGAATATCTTGAAAAAATCAGATATTATTTTGTGCGAAGATACAAGAAGATCAGGAAAGTTACTTTCCTACTTTCAAATAAAAAGTAAACTCCTACCTTATCATAAATTTAATGAAAAAAAAGTTGGCAGTAAAGTAATTGATTCTATAAAAAAAGATAAAATTGTTTCACTGATTTCTGATGCTGGTACACCTGCTGTTTCTGATCCAGGCATGATACTTGTTAATAAATGTATTGATGAAAATTTAGATGTTCACCCAATTCCGGGATCATCTGCAGTCACATCAGCATTCAGTGTTTCAGGATTTAGTGATCAATATCTATTTTACGGCTTTTTGACAAAAGAAAAAAACAAACTAGAGAGTGTACTCAAAAATTTAAGTAATTTAGATTATTCGATTATTTTTTTTATTCCAGCTTCAAAAATTAATTTTTATATATCAAAATTAAAAAAATATTTTTTCGGTAGAAAAATAGTAATCGCAAAAGAAATGACAAAAATTCACGAAGAGTTTATCAGGGGCAATATTGAATCAATGGAAAATTTAACCGAACCTTTAAAAGGCGAACTAACTGTTGTTTTATCAGAGATAATAAAAAAAAATAATATTAAAAAAGAAATTCACGAATCAGTTAAAATAGAAATAAAGAAAATGTTAAAAAAATATACTCACAAGGATGTTGTCGAATTTGTTTCAAAAAAAGAAAATTTACCAAAAAAAATGATTTACAATTATTGTTTAAAATTAAAAAAATGAAATGAGAAAAAACTTTATAATATTATTTTTTTTACTTTTATTGAACTCTTGTGTTGGCTCTTCAACAAGTGGAGTTTTTGGTACTGGAGTAAGTGTTGCTTTAGATCCTCGAACATTAGGAACACAAATTGACGATTCTATAATGCAAAAAAATTTACGAGCAAGATTGGTTCTAACCGAAAAAAAATATCTTGTTAAAATTTCAGTAAAAGTTCTTGATGGTAGAATTTTTTTGGGTGGGAAAGTTGACGAGCCTGAAGAAAAGTTAAGAATAACCAAAATGGCTTGGGAAACTAAAGGCTCTAGATCTGTAAAAAACAATATCGTAGTAAAGCAAAAATTTTCCTTTAAAAATACAGTTAAGGATATTTTAATAACCGCTCAATTGAGAACTGCATTAATTTTAAACAAAAATGTAAAAGCAGCAAATTTTAATATTGATACTATTAATCAGAAAACTTACGTTTTTGGAATTGCTCATAATGAAAATGAAAAGAAAGAAATTATTCAAGAAGCAAAACAAATAGTTGATCTTAAGGAACTTGTGACCAGTATCTTAATGGTTTCCGATTTGAGTAGGCAAAGAGAGTAAGTTAATTTTTCTTTTTTTTTTTGTAATCTATTATGTCCGACGAATAGGCTGCTACCGAAGCCAGATTTATTATATCACTTGTTGATGATCTTAATGGTGCAATTTCAATAGGCTCTCCTAATCCAACTAACAAAGGACCAACTACTTTAACTGCGCTTAAACTTTTCATTAGCTTATATGAAATTGCAGCACTATGCCTTCCAGGCATTATTAAAATGTTAGCGTTACCTACGATTTCAGAGAATGGATAAAGTTCTTTGTATTCTTCATTTAAAGCTACATCTGGCTGCATTTCTCCATCAAATTTAAAATCAACTTTTTTTTCCTTTAATATTTCAACCGCATCCCTTAAATTTTTTGTAGAACTAGTTTTCGGAGTACCAAAAGTAGAGTGAGATAAGAATGCAACTTTTGGATTGAAGCCAAACAATCTAGCTACCCTTGCACTTGATATAGCTATTTGAGAAAGTTGCTCTGCAGTAGGAATTTCATGAACAGTAATGTCAGCTATAAAAACGGTTCTACCTCTATTAACCATTATAATTAGACCAAAAATTACTTCCCCTGATCTTGGATCCACTACACGCTTAACTTTATCTAATGTAGATGTGTAACGCCTTGTATTTCCAGTTACCATTGCATCTACATCTCCGCATGAAACCATACAAGTTCCCCAAACCACTCTGTCATTTCTTACTAACCTATCGCAATCTCTTTCCAAAAGACCTTCTTTTCGTTGTATTTTTCCGTAAAGGAATTTTGCATATTTTTCTCTCTTTTCATTATCTGTGGAGTTAATTATTTCAATATTATAATTTTCGTCCAAACCTATTTCCTTTAATTTTTTTTTTACTATTTCTTTTTTTGCTATCAATACGGGAATCCCAAGACCGTTATTTTTAAAAGCTATTGCAGCTTTTAAAGTGTTTTCATCCTCTCCATCGGCAAAAACAACTCTTTTTTTATTTTTCTTTATTTGTGAATTTATACCTAGCATTATAGTTAACGATGGATCTAGTCTTTGCCTTAGTTGATCCTTATAAACTTCCAAGTTTTCTATTTTTTTCCTTGCTACTCCACTCTTCATTGCAGCTTTTGCCACAGCAACCGGTATTACACTAATTAATCTAGGATCAAAAGTTGATGGAATTATATATTCTTTTCCATATTTCGGTCGTTCTCCTCCCATAGCGGCAGCAACTTCATCAGGAACATTTTCTCTTGTAAGTTCAGCTATTGCATGAGCAGCGGCCACTTTCATTTCTTCATTAATTGTTTTTGCTCTAACATCCAACGCACCTCTAAAAATGTAAGGAAAGCCAATAAAATTATTTACCTGATTGGGATAATCTGATCTTCCGGTTGCAACGATAGCGTCATCTCTAGCTTCATGAACATCTTCAGGATTGATTTCGGGATCAGGATTTGCAAGAGCAAAAACGATTGGATTTTTTGCCATTGTTTTGATCATATCTTTGGAGAGTACGTTTTTTGTAGATAATCCTAAAAATACATCTGCACCCTTAATTGCATCTTTAAGTGTTCTTAATTTTGTATCTATTGCATGTGCAGATTTCCATTGATCAAGATTATCTCTTCCGCGATACAAAACTCCTTTTCTATCTAGCATAACTATATTTTCATTTGGCACACCATTGCTTTTAAATAAATTAGCACAAGCTATTGCTGATGCACCCGCACCATTTACTACTACCTTTATATCTTTAATAGATTTGTCAGATATATCTAAAGCATTAATTAATGCTGCTAAAGTTATTATTGCTGTTCCGTGTTGGTCATCATGAAATATAGGAATATCCAATTTTTCTTTTAATTTCTGTTCTATAACGAAGCAGTCGGGAGCCGCTATATCTTCTAAATTAATTCCTCCAAAACTTTTTCCAAGATTTGCTATACAATTAATAATTTCATTTACATCATAAGAGTCTACTTCTAAATCGATTGCATCTATATCCGCAAAACGTTTAAATAATACTGCCTTTCCTTCCATCACAGGCTTTGCAGCCAGAGCGCCCAAATTTCCTAGTCCAAGTATCGCTGAGCCGTTGCTAATTACAGCAACTAAATTTCCTTTAGTTGTATAGTCGTAGGCCGCATCTGGATTTTTTGCTATCATTTTAACAGGGGCAGCTACACCAGGAGAATAAGCAAGTGCTAAATCTCTTTTACTTGTCATTGGTTTTGAAGATAGAATTTCTATTTTTCCTGATTTTCCACTGTTGTGATAATCTAAAGCTTCTTGATCTGTGTATCTCTCTATTTTGGACTTTTTCTTCATTGGAAAAGCAAGTATCTTACAATTGTCACAAAAATAAGGCCTACATGTCAAGATGAACTTAATAGCATCTACCTCTACATTTAGTTTTTTTACTTTAATAAGCAGAATACTTGGCTATGTGAGAGACATATTAATTGCAATTTTTTTAGGAACGGGTCTTTTTGCTGATGCTTTTTTTGTAGCCTTTAGACTGCCTAACACTTTTAGAAGATTATTTGCTGAAGGAGCATTCAATGCTGCTTTTATTCCTAGTTATGCTAGTGAGTTAGCTCAGGATAAAGAACAAGCAGACCATTTTGCGAGGAATGTATTCAATTTACTTTTTGTTATTTTATTATTTTTTGTTTTGGTAGCAGAAATTTTTATGCCACAGCTGATTTATTTAATAGCTCCAGGATTTTATAAAGATCCTCAAAAATTAGAGCTTGCAGTTGATTTAAGCAGAATAACTTTCCCCTTTTTATTTTTTGTATGTTTGGCTTCTTTTTTTGCGGCAATACTTAATTCATATAACAAATTTGCTGCTGCAGCAGCAGCGCCAATTATATTAAACGTAATATTAATTGGATCATTATTCCTTTCCCAGAGGCTGAATATATCTGATGTTACAACATTATCTTATGCTGTATCATTTGCAGGTTTATTACAGTTATTAATTTTATTATTTTTTGTTAGAAAAAATTTTAAACCAATCTTAACTTTAAAAATAAAAATAGATGAAAAAATAAAGTTCTTTTTTCGTAAATTACTTCCAAGTATTTTTTCGTCTGGTGTAACGCAAATTAATATTTTGGTTGGAACCATAATTGCTTCTTTTCAAGCAGGCGCGGTTTCCTACCTTTATTATGCAGATAGAGTTTATCAAATAAATCTTGCCGTTGCTGGAATTGCAGTTGGTACGGTTATGCTTCCAGAATTATCAAAACATGTTAAAAATAATAATTTTGAGCAGATCACTGACTTACAGAATAGAGCCTTGGAACTTTGCTTATTTTTATCTATACCGGCTGCAACTGCTTTAGTTTTAGCATCAGAGGAAGTTATTACATCATTATTTGGTTATGGCTCATTTAATGATGCGAGTGTCATTAATACTGCTATTGCACTTACTTTTTTTGCTTTTGGCGTTCCTGCATTTTCCATATTAAAAATATTCTCAAATTTCTTTTTTGCTAGAAATGATACCAAGACGCCATTTTACCTATCAGTTTTATCGGTGACTTTAAATATAATAATTAGTGTATCTTTATTTAGCAAATTTGGTTTTGTTATAATACCGATAGCAACTTCAATTTCTTCCTGGATAAATGTTTTTATGCATTACTATTTTATAAAAAAAAGAGATTTACATATTTTTGATAGTAAATTTATTTATAAATTTCCTCGCATGATATTATCTGTGGTTGTAATGGGAATAGTGTTGTATTTATTGTTAGGCTTTTTTTCAGATAAATTTGATTATAATGAAAGTTGGAAATTTATTTACTTATTTATTATAGTGATAGTTAGTTTAATAAGTTATTTTTTAATTTCAAATTTTTCGGGAGCTTTTAAATTCAAAGATATTAAATTAAAATAGTAATTTTTATATATGCATAAAAAAAGGGTATTTTCAGGAGTTCAGCCAACAGGTAATTTACATTTAGGAAATTATTTAGGTGCAATTAAAAATTTTGTTAATTTACAAAATAAGTTTGAGTGTGTTTATTGTATTGTTGATTTGCACGCTATAACTAACCGTCAAGATCCAAAAGAATTAAAATCCAATATTTTAGAAACTATTGCAAGTTTTATTGCATCAGGATTAAATTCAGAAAAAAATATCATATTCAATCAGGCTAGCGTAGCTGCACATAGCGAATTAGCGTGGATATTTAATTGTGTTGCAAGAATTGGATGGATGAATCGGATGACACAATTTAAAGAAAAAGCAGGCGTTAATAAAGAAAATGCCAGCGTAGGTCTATTGGTTTATCCTAGTTTAATGGCAGCTGATATACTTATATATAAAGCTACTCATGTCCCAATAGGCGAGGATCAAAAACAACATTTGGAGTTAACGAGGGACATTGCAAAAAAATTTAACAATGATTTTAAATGTGACAATTATTTTCCAATAGTAGAACCACTGATTCCTAAAGAAATTTCCAGGGTAATGAGTTTAAGAGATGGTATGAAAAAAATGAGTAAATCAGAAGATTCTGATCAAAGCCGAATAAATTTAAAAGACGATAAAGATTTAATTAATCAAAAAATTAAAAAGGCCAAAACTGATAATGATTCTATTCCATCAGAAACAAATGGACTAAAAAATAGACATGAAGCCGCAAATCTTATATCGATTTATGCAAGCATAAATGAAATTGAAGTAGCTAAAGTTTTAAAAGAATTTGGGGGTAAAAATTTTTCTACTTTTAAGAGTAAATTAAGTGAATCACTTATTGAGCGAATTTGTCCAATAGGTAACGAAATAAAAAAATTATTAAAAGATAAAAATTATCTAAATAAAATCCTAGAGAAAGGCTCAAAAAGGGCAAATATAATAGCAAAAAATAATCTCAAAGAAGTATATGAGATAATAGGCCTCACAAAGTTCACTTGATAAGAGATTTTTTGTATAATATTAAGTAGTTATTATGATGGTAGAGACAGAGCATACACCGAATCCTAATACATTGAAATTTTTGCCCGGAAAAAAAGTTTCCGAGGTAGGTCCAATCGAATTTTTAAAAAATGATCAAAGTATCAAAGTATCATTAGCTAATAAAATATTGTCCTTAGAAGGAACGGTAATGGTGTTTTTTGGAGAAGATTTTATTACAGTAAAAAAAGAAAAAGATTTAAACTGGGAGAATTTAAAGCACGGTATTATTTCTGAAATTAATGATTATTATTCTAAAGGAAATAATGTTGTTGTTAGCAAAGATTCAAAGTTAGAAAAGATTTTAAACAAGTCTAAGTCGAGCTCTGAACCAATTCAATCTAATGAAATAATTGATAAAATTAACGAAGTGTTAGATTCAAAAATAAGACCTGCTGTGGCAAGAGACGGAGGAGATATTACATTTAAGTCCTTTGCAGATGGAGTAGTTACGGTTGAATTAAAGGGTAGTTGCTCAGGATGCCCAAGCTCGATTATGACGCTTAAACAAGGAGTACAAAATCTTATGTGCCACTACATACCGGAAGTAAAAAGCGTGGAGGCAATTTAAACAGTGTCAAAAAAAATTGAAAAACTTTTTAAGTCATATCGAGATCAATTACTTCATTTAGCAAAACTTTATGGTGTAGTTGAAATCAAAAGTTACGCAAGAAGTTCAAAAAGACTTTCAATTTCCCAATTGGAGCTATTATTAATCAAGAATCGGATTAAATTACCGGCCAATCTTTCTAGTGATAAAGCAATAGCCAAACAAGAATTAAGGGAAAACGCAATAAGAAATATTTATCTATCAGTTGCTTTCGTGTTTTTTGTAGGATGTTTAATTGTAATGAGACCGTATATTAAAAATGTAGTTAACGAAGTCAAATTTACCTATGTTGCGCAAGAGTATAAATCATTAAAAACAGACAAGTTAAAGAAAACTAAAATAAAAAAAGATAAAAAGATTGAAATAGTTCAAAAACCAGAATTTACTCTAGAACACGATAATACTGTAAGTTTAAATGCAGAGACAACCTTAAATCTCTTTGATGATTTGGGTTATGATTTAAAAGGTATTCGAGCTGGTCAAAAAGTAAAACCGATATATCTTACCAAACTTCCAAAAGATCTTAAAACTTTAGGTGATACAAAAAAGAAAAGAGAATTATTTATTAAAATTGTCTTACCGTTAATACTTAATGAAAATGATAAAATTACTGAAGATAGGAAAAAACTCTTTAAAATATTAGGTAAAAATTTTAATACAGTAGGAGAGAGAGTTTGGCTTAAAAGAAGATTTAGAGAGTATAAGATTGAAGATCAAGACTCGGGAAAACTTAAAATGAGAATGGATATTATCCCCGTTTCTATTGCTCTAGCTCAAGCAGCAAACGAGAGTGGATGGGGAACATCTAGATTTGCCTTAGAAGGTAACGCTTTATTTGGTCAATGGACATGGAGTAAAAAAGGTATTTCTCCAAAAAATAAAGATCCTGACCAAAGTCATAAAGTTTTACAATTTCAAATTCTTAAAGCGTCAGTGCGAGCCTATAAAAATAATCTGAATACACATAATGCATATAAAGAATTTAGAGAGACAAGAGCAAAGTTAAGACAGGAAAATAAAAGAATTATAGGGTTAGATTTAACCAAGTACCTAAAAAATTATGCTGCAATAGGAGAAAAGTACGTTGTAATTATTGAAAATATTATTGAAAACAATTCGTTAACAGACTTTGACAAAGCAGATTTACTTCCTATAAAATTAAAAAAAGGAGTTGCCTTATAAGTATTTAGTTTGTCAATATTCTTCAATAACATATTGAATACCTAGCCATCTCCATTTTCCACTTTCTTCCCAAAGAGAACAATTTATTCTTCCTCTTTCACTTCGGAATTTTTCTTTTAGTAAAATAACTAATTCATTCTTACTTATGAACTGAATATTAGATTTTTTCCAAACATTACCTTCATTAGAGTAGCAATTAATATTTTGAACATCAATTAAGTCTTTAAAAAATTTAATTTTAATTTCTGGTGGATTTTCATTTTTTTTAAGATATCGATTTTCTGGTGAGATATTTTCGTATGGGAAGGGTAAAGTTTTAAGTATAGATTTAAATCTTTTTAACTCTCCGTATTTTTCATTTATGGGAAATCTTGGTAATTCTAGAAAATTTTTAGTAGGATCAATTACACCAGAATGTTGTCCAAATGCAAATTCAAAATTTAGATCTGCAACAATTTTTTTTAAATTAACGCTATACTCTCCAAAAGGGTATGAAAAAATTTTAGGTGAATATCCGAGTTCTTTTTCAAAAATTTGTATAGAAGTTATTAAATCAGATTTTATTTTGTCATCTTCCCAATCAATTAAATATTCATGAGTATGGCTGTGATTACCTATTGTAACCAAATCACTTGCTGCAACTTCTTTTATATGTTTCCAAGTCATGTAACCATATTTGCCAATTTCTCTGGTGCTAACAAAAAGTATAAATGGAATTTGTTTATTTTTAAGTATTGGCCAAGCGTTTAAATAAAACGACCCGAAAGCATCATCAATTGTTAGGAGTAAATAATTTTTATCTATTTTGGTTTTAATAATTTTTTCAAACTTTTCAAAGGTAATAAATTCAATTCCTAGGTTATTTATTTCTTTTAAATGTTCTAAAAATATTTCATTTCTTATATTAGTTGATGGATATTTATTTTCTCCAAATCTGTGATACATCAAAGTTATTATACCTTCTTTTGTATTCAGGTTATTTATATCTATTCCAAAGGATTTACTTATTGATAATAATAGTAGTATCAATACAGATATTATGAATTTTTTATCAATTGATTGTAGCACAGATATAGGTTCATTATTTATAAAAACTAAAAATAAAACATTTAGTCAAGTTTTGCAAAGTGATAAATCTAACAACGATTTATTAATGAAACAAATTTTAGATTTTTTTAAAGAAAATAATATAAAGTTTGGTGATATATCAAGTATTTTCGTGAATCAAGGACCAGGAAACTTTTCCGGATTAAGAGGATCTTTGGCGACAGCTAAGGGAGTAAGTTTGTCAAAAAATTTGAATTTATTTGGTTACAATACATTTATATGGTCTTGCGCAAAATTTTTTAATAAAAGGGATTCTATTTTTAGCCTTATTAAATTTAGAGAAAAATATTTTATCAAAAAATTTGATAAAAATCTCAACAGCACTTCAAATGTAGAAGAAATTACAGAAGATATAATAATAAAAAAATATGATAATAAATTTAAAGTAATTCCAAAAAATGTGACAAAATACGTTGATGAAAAAATATTAAAACTCAATAATCTATGTATTGTAGATTTAGATCATCAAGAGCTTGAATTTCTTCAATTAAAAGGTTTATTAGATAAAGAATTGATTAAACCATTATATTTAAGTTAAAGTCTTTTTGAAAATATGTGTTTTGGTTGTAATATGAAATTATAAGATATGAGTAGTGATATAGAAAATAAATGCATCGAGAGAGGTGTAAGACTTACTGATCAAAGAAAACTAATTGCTCAGGTTATGTCGCAATCAACAGATCATCCAGATGTAGATGAATTGCACAAGAGAGTTAGCAAAGTTGATTCTAAAATTAGTATTGCAACAGTTTATAGAACTGTAAAATTATTTGAGGAAGCTGGCATTGTTGCAAAACATGATTTTAAAGGTAATAAAGCGAGATACGAGGAGGCTTCACAAGAACACCACGATCATTTAATAGATGTTAATACGGGAGAAATAACTGAATTTGTTAATGAGGATATTGAAAAACTACAACAAAAAGTTGCTAAAAAACTTGGTTATGAACTTGTTGATCACAGATTAGAATTATATGGTTCAAAAATTAAAAAATAAAAAAATTGCCTAAAAAAATATTTATCAAAACCTTCGGATGTCAAATGAATGAGTACGATTCAAATCGTATTTACGATTTAACTTCAATAATTGGTTATAGTAAAACTCATATAAAAAAAGAAGCTGATTGCTTTGTTTTGAATACTTGCCATATCCGTAAAAAAGCAACTGAAAAGGTTTATGATGAAATTGGTAGAGTTAAAAAAGATTTTAAAAATTTAAAAAAACCATTAGTTGTTGTTTCTGGGTGTGTTGCTCAAGCTGAGTCAGAAGAAATGATAAAAAGAGAGCCATATATTGATATGGTAATTGGACCTCAATCTTACCATAAAATTGGGGATTTAATTTTGAATTATGAAAGAAAAAAAGAAAAAATTAACGAAACTAAATTTGATGTAGTAGGAAAATTTGATGAACTGAAAAAAATTTCTAATTCACAAAATAAAATTTCTTCTTATTTAACTATCCAAGAGGGATGTGATAAATTTTGCCATTTTTGTGTTGTTCCATATACAAGAGGACCTGAGTACTCAAGACCTTTTGAACAGATTATTGATGAGGCACAAAATTTAGTTAGTAATGGGGCTAGAGAAATTATTTTACTTGGTCAAAACGTTAATGCTTACAACTACAATAAAAAGTACAGACTTTCCTCGTTAATAAGAACGTTAAATAATATTAAAAATTTAAAAAGAATTAGATTCACAACTTCGCATCCAAAAGACATGACAGAGGATTTAATTGATTGTTATAAAGATTGTGAAAAACTTATGCCACTTTTGCATCTTCCTATTCAAAGTGGATCCAACAAAATTCTTAAATCAATGAACAGAAAACATAATCGAGAATATTATATGTCTGTAATCGAAAAACTGAACAAAGTTAATAAAAATACTAAAATTTCAAGTGATTTTATTGTTGGATATCCCGGAGAGACCGACGAGGATTTTGAGGACACAATGGAACTTGTAAAAAAAGTAGGTTTTGTTAATTCTTATTCGTTTATTTTTAGTCCAAGACCTGGAACACCATCAGCGACAAAAAAGTTGAATAATTTAGTGGAAAGTAAAATAAGACTCAAAAAATTACAAAATAAATTAGAAAATTTTCAACATAGAAATAACAAAGAATATCTACAACAGCATTGTGAAGTGTTAATTGAAAACAAATTAGATAATCAAGAAGAATATTTTGGCAGAACAAGATATATGACTCCAGTTATATTTAAGGCAAACAATTGTAAAGTTGGAGAGTTAGCAAATATAAAAATTACATCTTTTAATCAAAAGAATTTATTTGGTATTTACGAAACCAATAAAGTAAAAGCAGCATAATTTTTGTGAAAATAAATAAACAAAATAATAGTGATAAGGAAGTTGCAATAACACGTGGAGTAGATGACTCAATTAACGTTCGTATATTTAATAATCAAATTTTGATGGGAATCGTAGGATCTTTTGATAATAATCTTAAAGAATTAGAAAAAATTAGCGGTTCAAAGATTTATTTTAGAGGTAATTCAATTGCAATTAAGGGTGATAAACATGCAAATGAAAAAGTTAAAGATGCAATTGAGTACTTAATTAAACGCTTTATATCTGATAAAAAAATAGATGGAAATGATGTAACTACATCATTAAATAAAGACATGGTACTAGACACAAAAAACCAATCAACTGTGCAGCCCCTAGGAGATGTAATTAAAACTCCAAAAAGGTCTGTTATACCCAGATCATTAAAACAAAAAGAATATGTAAGATCACTTAGGACTAACCAAATAGTAATGTCACTAGGTCCAGCAGGGACAGGCAAAACCTATTTGGCCGTAGCTGTAGCTTTATCTATGCTGTTGGAGAAAAAAGTTGAAAGAATAATTTTATCGAGACCAGCAGTTGAAGCTGGGGAAAGGTTAGGTTTTTTACCTGGTGATATGAAAGAAAAAATAGATCCTTATTTAAGACCCTTATATGATTCTCTTTATGACTTATTGGACTACGATAAAATTCAAAGAAAAATTGAATCTGGCTCCATTGAAATAGCACCGCTTGCTTTTATGAGAGGACGTACTTTAAAAAATTCATTTGCTATTCTTGATGAAGCCCAAAACGCAACTGAAACACAAATTAAAATGTTTTTAACTAGAATAGGGGAAAAATCAAAACTAGTTGTAAATGGAGATCCGTCGCAAGTTGATTTACCAAATAAAAATCAATCAGGTTTAATAAAATCACAAGCTATATTAAAAGGTATTAAAGAAATATCAGTTATAAATTTTGACCATCAAGATGTAATGAGACATCCATTGGTAACAAAAATTGTAGAAGCCTATCAAAAGAATACCGATGATAAAGGTTAATGTTGAGGTAAATAGTAAATCTTGGCATAAAAAAATTAAAAATCCTAAAAAGTATTTTAGTAAAAAATTAAAAAAAATTTCAAAAATTGTTAAATTTTTTAAAGGAAAAAATATCACTTTTACTATTTTATTAACCAGTTCCTTAAATATGAAAAGACTTAATAAAAAATTCAGAAATCAAAACAAATCAACTGACGTTTTATCATTTCCTTTTTTGTCTTCAAATAATTTAAAATTTATTAAACAAAAAAAACTTTATATAGGAGATATGGCTACATCTTATGAAATTATTAATTCTCGAACAAAAAAAAATAATTTCCTTTTAGAATTTGATAAAGCTTGGGTTCACGGCCTTTTACATCTGATAGGTTATAATCACATTAAAAATCAAGATTATTCCAAGATGAATAAAATTGAAAAGAGAATTTTAAATTCAATTAATTAATAATAAGGATTTTAATTTGATTGCTAAACTTAATAATAAATTATTCGTTATATTTTTTGCCCCCTTTTTACTTGGTGCAATAACGATCCTCGGTTTTGCTCCATATAATTTAACATTTATAAATTTTTTTACATTTTCAATTTTATTATTTTTAATTTCAAAAGTTAAAAAAAGTACACAATCTAAATATAGGAATAAAAAGTCTAATCGGTATTTTTTTTATTTAGGATGTTCTTTTGGGTTTGGCTTTTTTTTATTAGGCAATTATTGGATTGCTATATCTTTAACTCACGATGAAATGTTCAAAGGTTTAATTCCTTTTGCTCTTATATTGATTCCTCTATTCTTATCTTTATTTTTTGGGCTAGCAATTTTACTAGTAGGGACCTTTGTAGAGAAAGATATTTCTTTTATTTTATTTTTTTCTTTAGTTTTTTCTATATTTGAATTTTTAAGAGGAAATTTATTTACTGGGTTCCCATGGAATTTAATTTCATATACTTGGTCATGGTCAACAGAAATTGTACAAATACTATCATTAATAGGTGCATATTCATTAAGTTTGATTTCGATTACTTTTTTTTGCATTCCTTTTCTTTTTTTTAAAAAAGAGTTTGTTTTAAAAAATATTTTTTTTGTTTTGTTTTGTTTAATAATTTTTATTGGAAATTATTCATACGGAAAGTTTAAACTTAACAACAGCAATTATAAATTTGATAAAGAAATCAATGTTAAGATAATTTCACCTAATTTTTCACTTAAAGATTATAATAATCAAAGTGAAGAATTTCAAATTAAACGACTTATTAAAATTAGTGATCCGAAGAAAGATAAAAAAACTTTGTTTATTTGGCCAGAAGGGATATTTTATCAATCTTATTTAGAAGATATAAAAAAGTATCGAAATTTATTTAAAGATAAATTTTCTGAAAATCATTTAATAATTTTAGGAATAAATAATTTTACTAGCATTAATAACATAGATGATCAAAAATATTTTAACAGTTTAGCGGTCTTAAACTATAAATTAGAAATTTTATCATTATATAATAAAATTAATCTTGTTCCTTTTGGTGAATTTTTACCTTTTGAAAAAACTTTATCTAAATTTGGATTAAAAAAAATAACTCCAGGATATAGTTCATTTTCTTCCGGAGACGAAAGAATGATGATAAATCTTGGTAGTCAGTTTAATGAAAAATTGATTCTTCCACTAATTTGTTATGAAATAATTTATCCAGCTAAAATAAAAAAAGCAAATCAACTTCCTGATCTAGTAGTTAATATTTCCGAAGATGCTTGGTTTGGTCAATCAATAGGTCCACAGCAACACTTTACAAAAGCAATTTATCGATCAATCGAAGAAGGAGTTTTTATTGCAAGATCTGCCAATAAGGGAATTTCTGCTTTTATTAATCCAAATGGTAAAGTGCTTAAATCACTTAATACGGGAGAGTCAGGTAATATTGAATTAAATTTTCCCTACTTTAATCAACCTACTTTATTTTCCAATCATGGAAATAAAATATTTTTTTTAATAATTTTATTGTATATATTTCTAACTTTAATTTTTAAAAAACTTAAAATCTAATGAGTAAAAAATCATATTTATTTACTAGCGAATCTGTTTCAGAAGGTCATCCAGATAAGATTTGTGACCGTATATCAGACATGGTTGTGGATACCTATCTAGCAAAAGAACCTTTTTCCAGAGTAGCATGTGAAACTATAACAACTACAAACAAAGTTATTTTGGTTGGAGAAACAAGGGGACCAGCAATTAGGAGAGATGATTTAATAAATAAAGTTCGTAATTGTATTAAAGATATAGGATATGAACAAAAAGGATTTCACTGGAAAAATTGTAGTATAGATGTTCATTTGCACTCTCAATCTACGGATATTGCCATGGGGGTGGATTCGAAAGGTAATAAAAAAGATGAGGGGGCCGGTGATCAAGGAATGATGTTTGGCTACGCATGTGATGAAACTGAAGTTTTAATGCCAGCACCAATTTATTATTCTCACAAAATATTAAAATTAATGGCTGCAGATAGAAAAAATGGTAAGGCAGATAAGTTAGAACCAGATTCAAAAAGTCAAGTTACAATGATGTATGAAAATGGAATACCAACAAAAGTAACGTCTGTTGTAATTTCTACTCAGCATTCACCGGAAGTTAATCAATCTCAAGTAAAAGAAATAGTCCGTCCATATTTAGAAAAATCAATTCCAAAAGAATTGCTATCAGGATTAAAGGAAGAGGAGTTTTATGTGAATCCGACAGGTCAGTTTATAATTGGAGGACCCGATGGAGACTCAGGTTTAACGGGAAGAAAGATTGTTGTTGATACTTACGGTGGAGCCGCGCCTCATGGAGGAGGAGCCTTTTCTGGCAAGGATCCAAGTAAAGTTGATAGATCGGCTGCTTATGCCGCAAGATATATTGCAAAAAATGTAGTTGCCTCAAAAATTGCAAATAAATGTTTAATTCAATTAGCTTATGCTATTGGTGTTTCTAAACCTTTATCAATATACGTTGATCTTTTTGACGGTGATGATGAAAAGTCAAAACATGTGAAAAATTTAATAAAAGATAATTTTGATTTAAGCCCTAGAGGTATAAGAGAAATGTTGTCTTTAAATAAACCTATATATGAATGTACTGCAACCTACGGTCATTTTGGTAGAAAACCAAGATTAAATGGTTCCTTTTCTTGGGAAAAAATTGATAAAACAACAATTTTCAAAAAGTAGGCCTTGAAAAAAGTTAAAATATAAATTAAATAAACCTTAAGTTACCTGGAAAATCCAAAATGGGCTTTTGCCCATTTTTTTTTAGAGGAAACGGAATTCAATTATGTTGAACCAAAGATCTGATAAAGTAGAACTTTTAAGAATAGCTGAAGCTGTTGCCGCAGAAAAATCTATTGATCCAGAAATTATACTAAGCTCAATGGAGTTAGCAATACAAAAGGCAGCTAAAACAAAGTTTGGATCAGAAAATGACATACGAGCTAAAATCGACAGAGAAAATGGGAATATAAGTTTGCACAAGGTATTAACAATTGTGGAGTCACCAGAAAATTTGGATACTGAAATTTCATTGGAGCATGCAAAAAAAATACAAAATAAAGAAAACATTAAAGTCGGAGATGAAATATTTGAACAATTACCCCCTATAGATTTAGGAAGAATTGCTGCTCAAACAGCCAGGCAGGTGATAACTCAAAGTGTGCGCTCTGCTGAAAAAGAAAGGCAATATAATGACTTTATTGGTAAAAAGGATGAAATTTTAAGTGGTATGGTAAAAAGATTAGAATATGGAAATGTAATTGTAGATCTAAATAGAGCTGAATCTATTATTAAAAAAGAAGAGCTTATACCTAGAGAAGTTCTAAAGACTGGAGATAGAATCAAAGCTTATTGTTATGATGTAATTAGAGAAAATAAGGGCCAACAAATATTTTTATCTAGAGCTAGTCCAAAATTTATGGAAAAATTATTTTTTCAAGAAGTTCCTGAAATTTATGATGGAATCATCGAAATTAAATCGTCCGCTAGAGACCCAGGCAGTAGAGCAAAAATTTGCGTTATCTCAAAAGATTCTTCTATTGATCCCGTTGGAGCATGCGTTGGTATGAGGGGAAGTAGAGTCCAATCGGTAGTGAACGAGCTTTCAGGAGAAAAAATAGATATAGTTCATTGGTCAGAAGATGTGGCATCTCTTGTTGTAAGTGCTTTGGCGCCTGCTGAAATTCAAAAAGTAATAATTGACGATCAAAATAGAAAAATAGAAGTTATTTTAACTGAAGAAAATTTAAGTAAAGCAATAGGAAGAAGAGGACAAAATGTTAGATTGGCATCAAAATTAATTGATTTCGAAATAGATATATTAACTGAAAAGGAAGAGTCTGATAAAAGACAATTAGAATTCAAAGAAAAAACTGAAATTTTTGTAAAAAATTTAGAGGTAGATGAAACTTTAGGACAACTTTTGGTTGCCGAAGGATTTTCTTCAGTTAAAGAAATTTCTCAAGCATCTCTAGATGAGATTATAAAAATTGAAGGTGTAGACCAAAACACAGCCAATGAATTAAAAGAAAGAGCAGCGGAATATCTTGTTAAAGAAAAAGAAAATATTGAAAAAAAATTAAAAGATCTTGGCGTTAATGATGATTTGATAAATCACAAGGGGCTTACACCAGGAATGTTATTAACATTAGGTGAAAAAAAAATTAAAACTTTGAAGGATTTTGCAGACCTTTCTACTGATGAATTGATAGGTGGTTATGATGAAAAAAAAGGCATCAGATATAAAATTGAAGGATATCTTGAGGAGTTTGCTTTGACGAATAATGAAGCGGATAATTTAATTATTAACGCTAGAAATATTGTATTTAAATAAAGAAAATCTTTTTTATGGAAGAAAAAAAAATAAAGAAAAAAAAACTTACTTTAAGTGTTTCATCAAAAACACTACATAATGTTCCGAATTATGTAAAAAGTAGGCAAAAAACATCGGTTCTTATAGAAAAACAGGCTCCAAGAAGATGGGGAGAAAAGAAATTTCAATCGCGAGATAATAACTTTAACAAATCTAAATCAACTGCTAATTTCATTCCAAAAAAAACACGAATAAACAGAAATGTTGATATTAGAAAGATGGCTGAAGAAAAAGCCACGAATAGATTTAAAAATTTAAAAACAGATAGTTTACAACCAAAAAAGAGCAGTTTAGGAAAAGACAAAGGTTTTACTTCAAAAAGAGAACAAAAACTTACTTTATCAAAAGCTTTAGATGATGAAGTTTTGGATGGAAGAGAGAGAAGTTTAGCATCGGTAAGACGTGCCAGACTTAAAGAAAAGAAAAACCAAGATTCTGAAAAAGCAAAGATTGAAACTAAAAAAATTGTTCATGAAGTCAATATTCCTGGCAAGATTACTATACAAGAACTTTCAAATAGAATGGCTATGCAGGCTAGTAATATAATCAAACATCTTTTGGGTATGGGTGTTGTTGCAACTATAAATCATACTATTGATGCTGATACAGCGGAATATCTTGTAAAAGAATTTGGAAATATACCTATTAGGGAAAAAAAACCAGATTTAAATATTTTAAAACCCGAAAAAAAAGATAACAAAAATTTAAAATCAAGACCTCCAATTGTAACTGTTATGGGTCATGTTGATCATGGAAAAACATCATTACTGGACGCTTTAAGAAACACGAACATTGTTGCACAGGAACATGGAGGAATAACTCAACACATAGGGGCTTATAGAGTAAAAACAGAAAAAGGAAAAAGTATTACATTTATTGATACACCAGGCCATGCAGCTTTTACTGAAATGAGAGCAAGAGGATCAAAAGTGACAGACATCGTTGTTCTTGTTGTGGCAGCTGATGATGGAGTTAAACCTCAAACAATAGAAGCAATAAAACACGCAAAAGCTGCAAAAGTGCCAATTATTGTTGCAATAAACAAATGTGATTTACCTGCAGCTGATCCACAAAAAATAAAAAATGAACTTTTGCAATATGAGTTAATTGCAGAAGAATTAAGTGGAGACACATTGTTTGCTGAGGTTTCAGCGATTACAAAAAAAAATTTAGATAAACTTAAGGAAAATATTACTCTTCAATCAGACCTTCTTGATCTAACAGCAAGTTTCGAAGGCTCTGCAACAGGGGTTATACTAGAATCTAGAATAGATAAAGGTAAAGGATCAGTGTCTACAGTTTTGATAATAAGTGGTAATTTAGAGAAAGGGAATTATTTTGTTAGCGGAAACACTTGGGGAAAAATAAGGGCAATGATAAATGATCAAGGACAAAATATTGATTCAGCATTACCATCAACTCCAGTAGAGATTTTGGGTATGAATAATTCTGCATTTGCTGGTGATGATTTTATAGTGGTGGATTCTGAAGAGAAAGCAAAGAAAATAAATGAATATAGAATTAAAGACTTGAAATCAAAACAGGCACCACTAATTTCAGCAAATAAAGAATCTGCATTTGACGACACCGCTACACCTGAAGAACTGTCTATAATTATTAAATCTGATGTACATGGTTCTAGCGAAGCACTAAAAAATGCCATTGAGAAAATCAAGCATCCAGAAGTTACTCCAAAAATAATTTTATCTAATATTGGTGTAATTACTGAAACAGATGTAACTCTTGCAAGAGCTTCTAATGCTATTCTTATAGGTTTTAATGTGAGACCAAATAAAGAAGCAAAGAAATTGGCTGAAACTCATAAAATAACAATAAAATTTTTTAATATAATTTATGAGGTTTTAGATTTTATAAATGACTCATTATCAGGTTTACTAAAACCAGATGTAAAAGAACAAGCGGTAGGTTCTGCAGAAGTGCAGACAATTTTTACGGTTTCGAAAGTTGGCAAAGTAGCCGGATCAAAAGTTATAGAAGGAGAAATAGTAAATAATTTAAATGCCAGGTTGATAAGAGATGGAAATGTATTATATACAGGTGCAATAAATAGTATTTTTAGAGAAAAAAATGCCGCAAAACAAGTAACGGCAGGTCTTGAATGTGGTATAACCCTCAAAAATTTTGCCGATTTTAAAGAAAAAGATGTAATCGAAGTTTATAAGATTATAGAGACAGAAAGAAGAATTTAATGATTAGGCGAAACGATAATGCTCCCTTTTCACAAAGACAATTAAGAGTAGGAGAATTAATAAAACAGTCCTTGGGACAAATTTTTTTAAAAGATGAGGCAAAAGTACCAATTTTAGAAACAAAAAGTATTACGGTTACTGAAGTCAGGATGAGTCCAGATCTTAAAAATGCTAGAGTGTATGTCATACCATTGGGCGGAAAAGATACAGAACATGCAGTTAACATATTAACTGAATTTTCCCATCTTATTAGAAAAGCTCTGTCAAAAAAGATTGATATGAAGTTTTTGCCAAAAGTTTCTTTTGTTGGTGATAAATCGTTTGATTATGCTGAAAAAATAGAAAAATTAATACAAAAAAATAAATAATTATGCAGAAAAAAAATAAAAAGATAATTGACTCTTTGAAACTTAATTCAAAAGATGTAGGTTCATCCGAAGTTCAAATTGGTTTATTAAGTGAAAAAATAAATAATTTAACTAATCATTTTAAAAAAAATAAAAATGATAAACATTCGACGAGGGGCTTATTATATGCAGTCAACCGAAGAAAGCGCCTATTAGAATATCTCAAAAGCAACAACTCTGAGTCATATAAAAATATATTAACAAAATTAAAACTAAGAAAATAAATGTTTAAAGTATTTAAAGAAGAAATAGAACTAGGTAGAAAAAAATTAACTTTGGAAACTGGCAAGATAGCCCGCCAAGCAGACGGGGCCATAATTGCAACTTGTGGAGAAACCGTTGTTATTTCAACGGTTGTGGGTGCAAAAAAAGTTGATCCAGAAACTGATTATTTTCCACTACAAGTAAATTATCAAGAAAAATATTATGCAGCTGGCAAAATACCAGGAGGTTATTTTAAGAGAGAAGCAAGGCCAACTGAATCTGAAACTTTGATTTCAAGATTAATTGATCGACCGATTCGTCCATTATTTCCAGAAAATTTTAGAAATGAAGTACAAATTTTACCAACAGTACTTTCGTACGATAATGAAAACGAGGCAGATATATTGTCAATTATCGCATCGTCAGCTGCTTTAGCAATTTCGGGCTTACCTTTTCAAGGACCTATAGCTGCTTCAAGAGTAGGTTATATAAATAATAATTATGTACTAAATCCATCTAAAGAAGAGTTAAAAGAGTCCAAATTAGATTTAGTTGTTGCTGGTACAAAAGATGCAGTATTAATGGTTGAATCTGAAGCATCAAGTTTAACCGAAAAACAGATGTTGGATGCAGTTAAATTTGGCCACGAAAAATTTATTCCAGTAATAAAAGCGATAGAATCTCTAGCCAAAAAAAGTTCAAAAGAAGCGTGGCAGATAGAAGAAAAAGAGTATAGCAAATTAAAAAATAAAATTTCAAAAGAACTAACAAAAGATTTAGAAAAAGCTTTCTCTGAAAAAGACAAAAAGAAAAGATCAGAATTAGTTAATTTAGCGTCTGAAAAATGTAAATCCTTATTCGAAGGAGATGATACTTATTCTGAGCTTGAAATATCCTTACAATTAAAAAATTTAGAAAAAGATATAGTAAGAACAAAGATACTTAAAAGTAAAAAAAG
>Ga0208337_1000017_pt1 | contig 32648 bp, 36 predicted proteins | sample DeeseametaMP0371_FD_184213 | JGI IMG/M metagenome (GOLD analysis project Ga0208337, IMG submission 184213) | Marine microbial communities from the Deep Atlantic Ocean - MP0371 (SPAdes) | ecosystem: Environmental > Aquatic > Marine > Oceanic | place: East of Porto Seguro, South Atlantic Ocean... | reverse complement strand
AAAACCTATCACATCAGTAATTGTTGTAACAAATACACTCGATGCTATTGCGGGATCAATGTTAAACTTTTTAAGTGACACAGGAACCAAAATACCAAACAGGCCAGCCACCATCATGTTTAATACCATTGCAACTGCAATTAAAATTGATAAATTAATTTCTTTAAACCATAATTGAACTATCAAGGCTGTGATCGCTGCAAAGATTATTCCATTTAAAACTCCAATTATAAATTCTTTGGTAACTACTTGAGTTAAATTTCCTGAAGAAAGTTCTTTTGTTGCTATAGCTCTAATTGTTACAGCCAATGTTTGCATTCCCGCATTACCACCCATAGAAGCAACTATTGGCATTAAAAAGGCTAATGCTACCATTTGTTCTATAGTGGCCCCAAACTTACTTATGACCCAAGTAGCTAACAAAGCGGTAAACAAATTTAATAGTAACCAATTAAACCTTCTTTTAGTTTTTTTTAAAACACTATCAGTAATTTCTTCATCACCAACTCCGGCAAGTCTAAGGACGTCTTCTTCAGCTTCTTCTTTAACAACAGTAACCACATCATCTCCAGTAATCATGCCCACTAATTTGTTAGTTTTATCAACCACGCCCGCTGAAATTAAATTATAATTTTCAAAAATACGCCCAACTTCTTCTTTATCCATATCAACTGGTATTAAAACTGGCATTTCACTCATTATTAAATTCATTTTTGAATCTCTTGATGCACGTAATACTTTTGATGAAGGTACTGTACCAATTGGTTTAAAATCACTATCAACAATAAAAATTTCTAAAAATTCTTCGGGTAAATCCTTATTTTCTCTAAGATAATCAATAGTTTGACCTACTGACCAATTGCTTGGAATTGCAGTAAATTCTCTTTGCATGATACGTGCGGCGGAGTCTTCTGGATAGCTAAGACCTTCCTGTAAGATAAACCTATCTTTAGGAGGTAGTTTATCTAATACAGTATTCTTCTTTTTTTCATCTAAATTTTCCAAAATTTTTAAGGCATTATCCGACTCCAAACGTCTTAAAATATTTACAATTGATTCGGTCGATAAGAGAATAAATATTTCCGTTTGAATAGACTCATTTAATTCTATAAAAATTTCTGGGTCTAAATTAAATCCTTCTATTTCAATAAGTTTTGTTCTGTTCTCTGGAATCAGATTTTCGATTAAATCGGCTGAATCCGAAGGATGAAGTTCCTTTAGAGTTCTATTCAAAAAAGCAGTATCATTATCCTTAATTTTTTTACTTAAAACATTAATGAATTCTTTATTAAACTCAAAATTCACTTTTTTTTCTGGAATTTCTTTTGTTAAGCTCATAAATAGGAGTAAATTTTTTAATTTTGAGACTATTAGTTGATTTTATTTAAAATCACAAACTTAAAATGAATATAGAAGTAAAAAGTAGTGTAAAACCAATTGATTACTTACAATCTATAAAAATACTCGAAAAAAGAGTTCATGATGTTTTTTTAGGTAAAAAAGATGAATTGTTATGGGTTTTAGAGCACAACTCTGTATACACAGCTGGGACAAGTGCTAATAAAAAAGATTTATTAGATAAAAACTTACCAGTAATCAAAACAAACAGAGGTGGAAAATATACACTCCATTCACCTGGTCAAAAGGTGGTTTATTTTGTGTTAAATTTAAATAAAAGAGAAAGAGATATTAGGAAACTTATCAGTAAAATTGAAAATTGTATTATACAAACGCTTAAAGAATACAAAATAGAATCTTATAACGATTCTAAAAATATTGGAATATGGGTTAACAAACAAAAAAATTCTAAAAAAATTGCCGCAATAGGTATTAGAGTAAAAAAGTGGGTTGCGTATCATGGTTTTTCATTAAACGTATGTAATGATTTATCTAAATATAAAGGAATTATACCTTGTGGTATCAGAGATAGAGGAATCACAAGCTTGAAAGATATGGGGGTAAAAAACTATAGAAATATTGAAGAAGTTATTATTAAAAAATTTTTAAGTACTTTTCTTTGAGAATGTTTTTAAAAGAAATAGGCAGTTCAGCAGTAAAATTATATTTTGTCCCACCAATGGAAAAATTAATTTTATAAGCATGTAGCATAAGTGTATTTTTTTTGCCTGAATTGACTGACATTCTATATTTAGAATCTCCTAAAATTGGATAACCGTGAATTAAAAGCTGTTTCCTTAATTGGTGCTTTCTTCCAGTTTCGGGATTAAGTTTTAATAAGGAATAATAGTTATTAGAATCTATTACAGTGAAGTGAGTAATAGCTTTAGTTTTAACTTTTTTTTCTCCTTCATAATGAAATAGCTCATCTACAAGTGTGTCTTTATTTTTTTGTAATTCTCCTACTACTATGCCCAAATATGTTTTATGAATTTTCCTTATACGAAATAATGATGTAAATAATTGTGCGTACTTCCTATTTTTAGCTACAACAAGCACTCCAGTTGTTTCTTTATCTATTCTATGAACTGGATAAGGAGATGCGCCTTCAAATTCTTTTGTATTACGCAATATATCTAAAATATTTCTTCTTGATTTTGTGCCAGCTTGAACTGCAATACCCGCAGGTTTATTTATTACAACAAAGTTTTCATTATTTTCAACAAACATACTTGATGATGATGATAACTCTTTTTTAGTAGCTCTGTATTTCAATTTATTTTTTTTGTTTTTATTTGTTTTAAAGTTAAAATTATGAACAAAAATTTGATCGTTTTCTTGAAGTTTGTAAGAACTTTTCTTTTTTTTATTATTTACTTTAATTTTTCCTTTTCTTATATTTTTTTCTATTAATGATTGAGGTGCTTCACATACATTTCTTCTGAACCATCTATCCAGTCGTGCATTAACAAAGTCATATTTAACTGAAAAAATTTTATTCATAAAATGGATATAATTTCATGCTACTAATTAAAGCAACATAATAAGGTTTTCATAAATAATTTACTTTTTAGATTTGGTTTTTTTATCTGTGTCTTTTGATTTAGATTCCGTTACCGGTTTTGCTGTTTCTTCTGGTTTTTTCTTTATATCTACTTTTTTTGCCTCAACATCTCTATCAACCAATTCAATAATGGCCATTGGGGCATCATCCCCATACCGAAATCCAGTCTTAATCACCCTGCTATAGCCACCTTTTCTTTTTTCATATCTTTGAGATAATGTTTTTATTAATTTATCTACAGATGACTTATCCTGTAACTTTGAGAATAAATTTTTCTTTGATTGAAGATTATTCTTTTTTCCTAAAGTAATTGCTTTATCAATTTTAGGCTTTAATTCTTTTGCTTTTGGTAATGTTGTTGTAATCTGTTCATATTTAATAAGTGAGTTAAGCATATTTTTAAATAAAGCCTTACGATGTTCAGATGTTCTATTTAATTTTCTGTAGGCTAGCTTATGTCTCATATACTATGAGTTGTCTTCAAGTTTTTTTGATAATTCCGCAATATTATCTGGTGGCCAATTCGGAATTTCCATTCCCAAATAAAGAGACATTGAATTTAAAACTTCTTTGATTTCATTGAGTGATTTTCTGCCAAAATTTGGAGTTCTTAACATTTCTGGTTCGGTTTTTTGAACTAAATCGCCGATGTAAACTATATTGTCATTTTTTAAACAATTCATTGATCTAACAGATAACTCAAGTTCGTCAACTTTCTTAAGTAGGTTTTTATTAAATTCAGGTTCTGTAATTTGAGGTTTTTTCTCAACAACTTTTGGTTCTTCAAAGTTTATAAATAATGACATTTGTTCTTGAAAAATTCTTGCTGCATATGCCACAGCATCTTCGGCAGGAACTGAACCATCTGTTTCAACTACCATTGCAAGTTTATCATAATCCAAAGATTTGCCTTCTCTAGCGTTTTCCACTGTATAAGAAACTTTTTTTACTGGACTAAAAAGTGAATCTATTGCAATTAAGCCTAATGGAGCATCATCCATTTTATTTTTTTCTGATGGACAATATCCTTTTCCTGTATTTGCAATAAGCTCCATATGGAACTTGGTATTTTCATCTAAGTGACATATAACCAAATCAGGATTTAAAATCGTTACTTCAGGATTTGGCTGTATATCCTTGGCTTTAATTTCACCCGGGCCTGTTACGTCCAATATTAATTTTTTTGGTCCGTCTGACATTATTTTAAGTGGTAAAGATTTAAGATTTAAAACTATATCAGTCACATCCTCGCGTACACCTTTTATGGAAGAAAATTCATGAAGAACGCCATCAATTTGTATAGCTGTTATAGCTGCACCTTGTAGTGATGAAAGTAAAATTCTTCTAAGAGCATTTCCAATAGTAAGTGCATATCCTTTTTCCAAGGGCTCTGCTGTAAGTGTAAAGACAGATTTATCTTCACTACTTTTGATATTCAATTTACTTGGTTTAATCAAAGATTTCCAATTTTTATCAATTATTGTATTTTGCATTTATATTATACCCTTCTTTTTTTTGGTGGTCTTGAACCATTATGTGGCATCGGTGTTGTATCTTTTATTGAAAGTATTTTAAATCCTCTTGCTTGCAAAGCTCTCAAAGCGGTTTCTCTCCCTGAGCCAGGTCCTTTTAATTTAACTGTCAAAGTTTTCAAGCCATGTTCTTGAGCCTTACTAGCTGCATGTTCAGCTGCAATTTGTGCAGCATAAGGTGTTGATTTTCTTGAACCCTTAAACCCTCTAGAACCTGCTGAAGCCCATGCTATTACATTACCACTATCGTCAGCTATTGTAATAATCGTATTATTAAAAGTAGCATTTACAAACGCTATACCGGTCGTAATATTTTTCTTTATTTTTTTTTTAGGTTTTTTAACTTTTAATACTTTTTCGATTTTTTCGTTAGATGATTCATTTTTTTGACTTTTATTTTTATCCATGAAATTATTTTTTTAATGGTGTTAATTTTTTTCCTGCTATGGCTATTGCTTTACCTTTTCTTGTTCTCGCATTGCAGTGAGTTCTTTGTCCCCTTACAGGTAATTTTTTTTTATGCCTTGAGCCCCTATAAGTTGCAAGATCCACTAAACGTTTAATGTTGAGAGAAATTTCTCTTCGTAAATCTCCTTCAACTTTGTAGTTTTGATCAATAAATTCTCTAATTTTTAAAACTTCATCCTCCGTTAAACTATTAACTCTTTTATTTTTTGAGATATTGAGTTTTGTGCATATATTATCTGAGAATTTTTTGCCTATACCATGTATATAAGTTAAAGCTACATGAATAACTTTATTTTGAGGGATATTTACACCAGCTATACGCGCCATAGTTTTATTGGGATTAATAATCTAACGACGCTATTTATATAAATACTTATTATAAAGTCAAGTCTCTAAAGAATGAATTATGCGACATATTTCCTTGTAAATTTCATGTATATGGTTCGTTCCATCAATTTCATATAATAAATTTTGATTTTGATAATAATCCAATACTGGCAATGTTTCTTTAGTGTATGTTTCAAATCTATTTCTTGCAGTTTTTTCGTTATCATCAGATCTTTTTTGTAAAAACTTTATATCACAATGATGATTTTCTTTCGTAGACGGATTAAAGAATTCGTTAAACACCAATCCGCACTTAGAACATACTTGTCTTCCTATAATCCGTTTGATGATAACATCTTGATTAACTTTTAAACTTAATACACAAGATATTTTTTGATTATATTTTTTAATTAGAATATCTAAATGCTTTACTTGATTAAAGTTTCTTGGATAACCATCAAAAATTAAACGATTAAAATAGCCTTTATTTGATAGAATACTTTCAATTAAATCATTAATTATATCATCAGATATCAACACGCCTTGGTCTAATATAGATTTAATTTTAATACCTAATGCACTTTTTTTTTTTACCTCTTCTCTAAGCAAATCGCCTGTAGAAATTTTATATAGGTTAAGATCTTTTACTAAATTATCACTCTGAGTACCTTTGCCAGCGCCAGGAGGACCGAATAATATAATATTCACTTATCTATTTTCTGCTTATCTTCCAAATCTTGTCTTTTTAATTAATGACTCGTATTGTTGACTCATCATTCTTGTTTGTATCTGCGAAACTGTATCCATGGCAACAACTACAACAATTAGCACAGATGTCCCTCCTAGATAAAAAGGTATTGGATATTTTGAAATTAAAAACTCAGGCATTAAACAGACCAAAGTTAAATATAAAGCTCCAATAGTAGTCAATCTTGTTAAAATTTCTTCAATAAAATATGCTGTTCTTTCACCGGGTCTAATACCTGGAACATAACCACCCTGTTTTCTTAAATTTTCTGCCGTTTCTTTTGGATTAAAAACTATTGATGTATAAAAAAAAGAAAAAAATATTATACCTGAAGCATACAAAAGCATATACAAAGGTCTACCTTGAGAAAACAAAGAAGACAAACCCGCAAATAATCCAGAATCAGACATGCCAAAATTTGAAAAGGTTACTGGTAAAAGTAATAACGCAGATGCAAAAATAGCTGGTATAACACCTGCGGTGTTTATTCTTAAAGGTAGATGTGAAGACTCACCTCCATAAATTTTTGTTCCCATTTGTCTTTTGGGATAATTTATTAAAATTTTTCTTATTGCTCTTTCAATAAAAACTATAAAAGCAACTGTTGATAGCAATAATATAAATATCATTAAAATTATTGGAACTGACAAAGCACCTGTTCTTCCTAGTTCAAATGTTGCAGCTAAAGCTCGTGGAATCTCCGCAACTATTCCAGAAAATATAATTAAAGATATTCCATTACCTATTCCTCTTTGGGTAATTTGTTCACCTAACCACATTAGAAAAATAGTACCTGCTACTAAAGTAATGACCGTCGTCAACCTGAAAAATAAACCGGGATCAATAACGACGTTCGAGGAACTTTCAAGACCGACTGAAATTCCAAAACCTTGGACTGTGGCTAACAACACTGTACCGTATCTTGTATATTGAGTAATTTTTTTTCTGCCTATTTCTCCCTGGCTTTTTAAGTTCTTAAAATATTCTGATACACCGGTTAATAATTGAATAATAATAGATGAAGATATATAGGGCATGATTCCCAATGCAAATATAGCCATTCTCTGAATAGCTCCCCCTGAAAAAATATTTAACATACCCAAAATGCCTGATTGTTTTGATTGCATCATTGTTTGTAAAGATTGAGCATCTATTCCAGGTAAAGGAATATAGGTTCCAAGCCTGTAAACACAGAGCACCATGATAGTAAAATAAATTCTATTTTTTAAATCTTTATCCATTTGCTTGATGAACCGTAATTTAATTAACTGCTATTTAATTAATGTAACTTTTCCGCCTAATTTTTCTATTTTTTCTTTTGCCGAATTCGAGATAAAATTTGTTTCAATATCAAATTTTTCTTTTATATCACCCGATCCTAGTAATTTTAACCTACTGTATTTTTTATTTACTAGTTGATATTTTTGTAAAGTAGATAAATTTAATTTACTATTAGGTAAAATTTTCTTTTTTTCTAAAATTTCTTGTATTTTAGATAAATTAATTATTGCAACAGATTTTTTTACTTGATTGTTAAAGCTTTTAAAACCACGTTTTGGCAGTCTTCTATATAAAGGCATTTGTCCACCTTCAAAACTTTTGATGGCTACACCAGATCTTGACTTTTGGCCTTTATGACCTCTGCCGCAAGTCTTACCTTTTCCGGATCCTATACCTCTTCCAAGTCTCTTTTTTTTTTTTGATATTTTAAAATTTAAAGAGTTTAATTTCATTTAATTATTTTTTATTGTTTTTTCTTAGTTATTTCAGAAATATTTTTCCCTCTTCTTTTTGAAATTAACTTTGGAGAATTTTGACTTTTTAAACCTTTCATACAAGCTCTTAGAACATTTATAGGATTTGAAGAACCTAAGGATTTCGCTACAATATCCTTGATGCCAAGTACTTCACATACTGATCTTATAGGACCTCCGGCAATAATACCGGTACCTGATGGTGCAGATCTTAATAAGACTTTGCCCGCTCCATCTTTTCCTAAAACATCGTGATGTAAAGTTCTGCCTTCACGCAAAGAAATTTTGAACAGATTGTTTTTTGCAGTTTCTGTAGCTTTTTTTATCGCATTTGGAACTTGTTTTGACTTGCCATATCCAACACCAATTGAGTCAATTTGATTACCAACAACAACTAAAGCTGAAAATGCGAATCTTCTACCGCCTTTAACAACTTTGGTTATTCTATTAATTGAAACCAGTTTATCTTTTAGATCAATATTATTCATAAAATATATTAAAAATTTAAACCTTTTTTGCGTAAAGCTTCAGCAAATATTTTTATTCTTCCGTGGTATTTGTATCTACCTCTATCAAAGTAAACTTGAGTAATTTTTTTTTCTAAAGCTTTTTTGGCCAATAATTCAGCAATATAGATTGACATATCGCTTTTTTTATTTTTATCAGTAGTTTTTTCTTTAACAGAAGAAGCGGCAACTAAAGTTTTATTATTTTTATCATCAATAATTTGCGCTGATATATTTCGAGAAGATCTGTATACAGATAATCTAAATCTATTCTTATTTACATTTTTAAGCTTTCTTCTTATTCTTTGCGTTCTTTTTTTATAGATTAACTTATTCATTTTATTTCTTTTTACCTTCTTTTCTTAAAACGTATTGACCTCTTTCTTTTATTCCCTTTCCTTTATATGGCTCAACAGGTTTAAGCCTTTTTATTTCTGAGGCAACTTTTCCAACTAATTCCTTGTCAATGCCATTAATTTTAATAATAGTGCTTTTTTCTACAGTAAGTTTAACTCCTTGTGGTATTTCATATGAAATATCATGACTAAATCCCAACTTTAAATTTAATACGTTTCCCGTTAACATCACTCGGAAACCAACGCCAGTCACTTCAAGTATTTTTTCGTGCCCAACAGTTACACCTAAAAGTGCATTATTAATAATACTTCTTGTAGTACCCCACATTATATTTGATATTTCGTTTTTTTTTATTAACTTTAAAATTAGATTGTTGTTCTCAGATATTGAAGCAGTAAAAATTTTATCATTCAAACTTAATTTCTTAGAACCTTTAGGTCCAGTCAAAATTAATTTTCCGCTTTCAACTTTAATTGTTGCATCTTTGGGTATCTGTATAGGTTTTTTTCCAATTTTAGACATAGTAAATTAAAATACTTTACAAATGATTTCACCGCCAACATTTTTACTTCTAGCATCATTATCAGTCATAATTCCTATAGAAGTAGATACAATTGCTAAACCTAATCCATTTTTTATTTTGGGAATGCTAGTCGCCCTTACATAAATTCTTCTTCCTGGTTTCGATATCCTTTTAATTTCTGTTATAACAGGTAATCCATTATTATATTTTAAATCTACAGATAAGCTACTTTTGTTGTTAGAATCTAATAATAATTTATAATCTGCAATGTATCCTTCCTGTTTTAAAACATCTAAAATTTTTTCTCTGAATTTAGAACCTGGTATTCTAACATTATTGAACATTCTCATTTGAGCATTTCTTATTCTTGTTATCATGTCGCCTATAGGATCTACAAAACTCATATAATTATCTCCATATTATTTACCAACTTGATTTAGTCATTCCCGGAATTATACCTTTAGATGCTAATTCTCTAAGTGCAATTCTAGAGATCTTAAATTTTCTATATACTCCACGAGGCCTTCCAGTCATTTCACACCTATTCCTAATTCTTATTTTTGCTGAATTTCTTGGTAGTTTAGCAAGTTTTAATTGTGCATTAAATCTTTCATCTAATGGCAGTTTTCTATTTTTTATAATTTTTTTAAGTTTTTTCCTTTTTTTTGAAAATTTATTTACAAGTCTAATTACTTTTAAATTTCTTTGTATCGCGCTAGTTTTTGCCATAGTTTCTCAATTAATTTCTTTTTCTTTTTTTGATTTAATAAATGGAAAGTTCATAGCTTCTAATAATGCCAATGCACTTTCTTTATCTTTTCCACTTGTTTCTATTGTTATATCCATACCTCTAATCCGATCAACTTTATCAAAATTTATTTCTGGAAAAATAATATGCTCTTTTATACCAAGAGTGAAATTTCCAGATTTATCAAATCCATTTACACTTAAGCCTTGAAAATCTTTAATTCTTGGCAAAGCAATATTTACAAGCCGATCTATAAACTCGTACATTTTGTTTTTCCTTAAAGTAACTTTTACGCCTGCGGCAGTTCCTTTTCTTGTTTTAAAGTTTGAAATAGATTTTTTAAACTTAGTTACAACTGGCTTTTGGCCACTAATTAGTGACATATCTTCTATGCAATTTTGAAGTTTTTTTTTGTCATTAGCATCTGCACCCAGTCCCATATTTAGAACAACTTTTAAAATTTTTGGAACCATAAGTTTATTTTTCATGGAAAACTTATTTTGTAAGTTTACAACAATTACTTTATCGTAATGATCTTTAAGTCTTGGTATCATTTTTTGTCTTCTACTTTATTTATTTTATCTTTAGTGTCTAAATTTTTTAAATTAGAAAGATGGATAAAATTTTCTTTAGAAATAATTCCTCCTTTTTTTTCCTTAGTGGTTTTTTCGTGTTTTTTGATAATGTTTATACCTTTAACTTTAGCCCTATTGTCACTTCTTAAAATTTCTATTACTTCACCTTTTTTTCCTTTATCTTTTCCGCAAAGTATCTCCACTTGAGTTCCTTTTTTTATCATTTTTTTATAAAACCTCCGGCGCAAGTGAAATTATCTTTGTTTGACCTTTTGTTCTTAATTCCTTTGAAACGGGACCAAAAATTCGAGTACCAATAGGTTCTCCTTTATCATCAATTATTACGGCAGCGTTATTGTCAAATTTAACTTTACTTCCATCATTTCTATGAATTGAATATTTAGTTCTTACTATAATAGCCTTATGCACAGATCCCTTTTTCACTTTTCCATTTGGAATAGCTTCCTTTACACTAACAACAATTCTATCACCCACCGAAGCATACCTACGCTTAGAGCCACCAAGGACTTTAATACATTCAACAATTCTTGCTCCTGTATTATCTGCAACATTTAATTCTGTTTGTACTTGTATCATTTATTTATTAATTACCTCCCATTTTTTTTTCTTTGAAAAGGGTTTTGACTCAATTATTTTTACATTATCTCCTATCTTAAATTTATTTTTTTCATCATGAGCATGATATTTTTTTGAGGAAGTTATTACTTTACCAAAAAATGGATGAGAATATTTTCTCTTGACCAAAACTACGATCGTTTTATCGTTTTGGTCTCTAATAACTTTGCCATTTAATATTTTTTTGCTCATATCAATTTTTTTGGTTTAACGCTGTTAAAAGTTTTGCCACATCTTTTTTTATTAGAGAAACTTTCGCTGTGCTCTCAAGCTGACCGTTTACTTTTCTAAATCTAAAATTAAATAAATCTTTTTTTAATGAATTAACTTTATTTTTTAGTTCATCAATACTTAGTTTTTTAATCTCTTTATTCTTCATATTTGCTAATATCTCTTAATAAATTTGGTTTTAATTGGTAATTTGGTTGATGCCTTGTACAATGCTACTCTGGCAACACTTTCACTTACGCCATCTACCTCAAAAATTATTCTTCCAGGTTTTACTCTACATGCCCAAAATTCAGGAGCACCCTTTCCTTTTCCCATTCTTACCTCTGTGGGTTTTTTTGAAACTGGTATATTTGGAAAAATTCTTAGCCAAACTTTTCCAGTTCTTTTCATATATCTAGTTAAAGCAACCCTGGCAGCTTCGATTTGTTTTGAGATAACTCTATCAGGTTGCATTGCTTTAAGACCATATGCTCCATAATTCAGAATTTCACCTCTGCTAGCATGCCCATGAATTCTTCCTTTGTGGGCTTTTCTATATTTTGTTCTTGCTGGTTGTAGCATTTTCAATTTCTTTCTTGTTTGTATTATTTTTATCTTTTGTAAAAACTTCTCCCTTATAAATCCAAACTTTAACACCAATTATGCCATAGGTGGTTAATGCCTCGGCTTCGGCATAATCCACATCAGCCCTAAAAGTATGTAATGGAACGCTCCCCTCTCTTAACCATTCAGTTCTTGCTATCTCATTGCCAGCTAATCTTCCACTTAAACAAACTTTAATACCTAGAGCACCTAATCGTAGTGCAGATTGTAATGCCCTTTTCATAGTTCTTCTATAGGCTATTCTTTTTACTAATTGCTGAGTTATATTTTCAGCAACAAGAAAAGCGTTGAGTTCAGGTTTTTTTATTTCCTTTATATTTAGACTTATCTCACTACTTGATATTTTTGATAGATTTTTTTTTATCTTATCTACGTCGGAGCCTTTTTTGCCAATAACAAATCCAGGTCTTGATGTATAAATGGAAACAATGCATTTTTTTGCTGTTCGCTCAATTATAACTTGAGAAACTCCAGAATTAACAATATTTTTTTTAATATAGTCTCTGATTTTATAATCTTCTACTAAAAGCTTTCCATATTCCTTTTTTTTTGCAAACCAAATCGAATCCCATCCTCTAGTAATTCCTAGCCTTAAGCCTATTGGATTAACTTTTTGTCCCATGCAATTCCTCTTTTTTAGTTTTTTTTTCTGATAATACAATTGTAAGATTACTATAAGGTTTTCTTATAGCACTGGCTCTTCCTTTAGCCCTTGCCCTAAATCTTTTTAATACAATTGATTTACCAACATAAGCCTCTACTATATATAAATTATCAATATCATATTGATTATTATTTTCCGCATTAGCTATTGCTGATTGTACCGTCTTTTTAATATCAAAAGCAATTCTTTGTCTAGCAAAAGATAAATCTCTAACAGCTATATCTGCTTTTTTTCCACGAATATTTTTAAGTAAAAGATTTATTTTTCTTGGGCTTGATCTCACGTTCTTATTTATTGCTTTTACAATATTTTTATTTTTTTGCGCCACTAGGTCCTTCTTTCGGTTTTGTTGTACTCGGAGTAGTGGTAGTAGAAGCTGCAGAAGTTCCTTGTGCAGCTGTTTGAGCAGCCTTTTTATCTGCTGATGTATGACCTGAAAATTGTCTTGTAGGTGAAAATTCACCTAACTTATGACCAACCATTTCTTCAGATATTTTAATAGGTATAAATTTCTTACCATTATGTATTAAAAAACTATAACCAACAAATTCCGGAATAATTGTTGATTTTCTTGACCAAGTTTTAATTGGTGGCTTATTAGATTGATCTTTTAATTTTTCTACTTTTTTAAGTAAACTTGGGTCTACAAAAGGTCCTTTCCAAATAGATCTAGACATCAATTATCTCCTTTTTTTCCTTCTTAAAATTATATATTTGTTTGTTGTCTTGTTTTTTCGGGTTTTTAATCCTTTTGCTGATTGACCCCAAGGAGATACGGGACTTCTGCCTCCAGATGTTTTTCCTTCTCCACCTCCATGTGGATGGTCTACCGGATTCATAGCTACTCCTCTTACAGAAGGTCTCTTACCTTTCCATCTGTTTCTTCCAGCTTTACCAATTACAATATTTTGATGATCACTATTTGATACAGTTCCAATTGTTGCTCTCGCTGAATTAATTACCTTTCGTATTTCTCCAGAAGCAAGTTTGATTACACAATAATTTTCATCTGTACCTGATATTTGAGCTGAGGATCCTGCGGAACGAGCAAACTTTCCACCGCTGTTAGGTTTTAACTCAACATTATGTATATCGGTACCCACTGGAATATCAGATAATGGCATACAATTTCCAATTTTAATTTCTTTATTTCTTCCTGAAATAATTTCATCTCCAATTTTGATTTGATTTGGCGCAAGTATATAATTATTGGTTCCGTCTTCATATTTTATTAAAGCAAGATAAGATGATCTATTAGGATCATATTCAATTCTTTCTACTTTCGCTTTAAGATCATCTTTTTTTCTGTAAAAATCGACTAATCTATACTTATTTTTGTGTCCTGCTCCTTTACTTCTTGAAGTAATTCTTCCTAAATTATTTCTTCCCCCGGTAGAAGTTTTGCCAAATGATAACGATTTTAGAGGCTTGCCTTTCCATAAATCTTTTCGATCAACTAAGACAGTGGCTCTTGTTGATTTCGTATATGGTTTAAAAGTTTTTAATGACATAAAATTAAATTCCTGTTGCCAAATCAATACTTTGGCCCTTTTTAAGCGTTACAATTGCTTTCTTATAACCAGGTCTACTTGATTTTTTACCTTTAACCAGCTTGGTTTTTCCTTTTAAATTAATTGTATTTATTTTGATAACATTTACCTTAAATATTTTTTCTATACTTTTTTTAATTGAATTTTTGCTAGCACCTTTATGCACTCTGAAAACCATTTTATTAAATTCTGATAAAATAGTCGCTTTCTCAGTTATAACTGGTGAAACAATTGTATCTAACAAATTAAATTTTTTCATTTTGAGAGTCTATCTTGTAGTGATTTTATTGAAGTAATTGTAAAAATAACATTTTTATATTTTAATAGATCGTAGACATTGGTACCTTCTTGTTTAATAATTTTTAAATTAGGAATATTTCTTGCTGACTTTATTATTTTTGATCTAGAATTTTCGTCCGAAATTATAAGTGAATTTTGTAGTTTATTTTTTTCTAAAAACTTACTAAATAACTTAGTCTTTGTTATTTCTGTTTTAAAGTCTTCAACAACAAAAAGTGAATTTACTTTATTTTTTTGTGTTAACAAATACAGCAAACCAAGTTTTCTAATTTTTTTATTAATTTTTTTAACTTTGTAAACTGATCCTTTTGGGCCATGAGCAACTCCACCACCAACAAATATTGGCGCTTTTCTACTCGAATGCCTTGCTCCTCCAGTACCTTTTTGAGCATATATCTTTGCAGTTGAACCCTTAACTTCATTTCTTTGCTTAGTTTTTGCAGTTCTTGGTTTAAAATGATTTAATTGCCACTCTACTATAGATTGGATTAAATTTTTATTTGGTTTAACTGAAAAAATTTTGTCAGATAATTCTATATTCTCTGTTTTTTTTCCATCTATATTAATTACTTGTAGTTTCATTTCTTATTTTTTCTCTTCTTTTTTTTCTGTTTGAATTTTACTATTTTTTTCTAAGGTAGTAGTCCTAATAATATTTTTTACATTTTTTTGTATCAAAACTAAGGAATTTTTTGAACCAGGCACAGAACCCTTAACAAAAATAAGGTTGTTTTCTAGATCTGATTTAATTATTTCAAGATTTTGAATAGTTCTAACTTTATTGCCCATGTGCCCAGCCATTTTTTTTCCTTTAAACACTTTACCTGGATCTTGATTTTGTCCAGTAGATCCATGAGATCTATGAGTTACAGAAACTCCATGTGAAGCTTTATTTCCTGAAAAATTATGCCTTTTCATAACACCGGCAAAACCCTTTCCTATAGTTTTTGCAGTGATATCAACATATTTCTGATCCTTAAAAAGCTCCAATCCTATTTCATGACCTTCTTTGAATTCAGAAATATTATTCACTCTAAACTCTTTCAAAATTTTCTTTGGTTCAGTTGCTTTCTTTGTAAAAACACCTTTCATTTGTTTTGTTAGTTTTGAATTTTTAATTTTACCAAAACCAACTTTTATAGCATCATAACCTCTTTTTTCTTTTGTAATTACATCCAAAATTCTTCCTTTTTCTACAGACAAAACCGTAACTGGCACCGAAATACCTGAATCAAAAAATTCTCTTGTCATTCCAATTTTTTTTCCAATTAATCCAATCGTCATAACATTACCTACAATTTAATTTCTATATCAACTCCTGAAGCCAGGTCTAACTTCATAAGCGCTTCGACTGTTTGAGGAGTTGGTTCTAAAATATCTATTAATCTTTTGTGTGTTCTAGTTTCAAATTGCTCTCTGCTTTTCTTATCAATATGTGGTGATCGTAATACCGTGTAAATTTCTTTTTTTGTTGGCAAAGGAATTGGTCCTTTAACTTGCGCTCCAGTTCTCTTAGCAGTGTTAATAATTTCAATTGTTGATAAGTCGAGAATTTTATTATCATACGCTCTTAAATATATTCTTATATTTTGTTTGTCCATAATTTTAAGCTAATTTTTTAGTTACTTCATCTTGAACATTTTGAGGAACTTTTTCATAATAGCCAAAGAACATTGAATATGAGGCTCTGCCTTGAGACATTGATCTAAGATTGTTTATATAACCAAACATATTTGCTAAAGGTACCATTGCACTAATAATTGTAGCATTTCCTCTTTTGTCAGTGGTTGCTACTTGCCCTCTTCTACTATTCAAATCACCAATCACGTCACCCATATAATCTTCGGGTGTAACAACTTCTACTCTCATGACTGGTTCGAGAAGTTTAAGAGCAGCTTTGATGCAAGCTTCTTTAAAACAATATCTTGATGCAATTTCAAATGCTAAAACACTTGAATCAACATCGTGGTGTAAACCATCCAAAATAGTAACTTTGTAGTCAATAATAGGAAATCCAGCAAGAATGCCGCTATCGGCAACACTTTCTATACCTTTTTCTACTCCAGGAATAAATTCCTTAGGAATAGATCCTCCCTTTATTTTATTTTCTACTTCTCTTCCTTTGCCAGGAGATAAAGGCTCAACACTTAATTTAATCTTTGCAAATTGCCCTGCTCCACCACTTTGTTTTTTATGTATATAAGTGTGTGTCACTTCCTTTAATATAGTTTCTCTATACGCTACTTGAGGAGCTCCTATATTCGCTTCAACTTTAAACTCTCTTTTCATTCTATCTACAATAATATCTAAGTGTAATTCTCCCATACCCTTTATTATTGTTTGACCAGATTCTTCATCTGACGTGACTCTAAAAGATGGATCTTCCTTGGCTAGCCTTCCTAAAGCTTCTCCCATTTTTTCTTGGTCTGCTTTAGTTTTAGGCTCAACAGCAATTTCGATTACTGGATCTGGAAAATCCATTGGTTCCAATACTATAGGTTTTGCCTCATCTGATAGAGTATGTCCGGTAACGGTGTATTTTAATCCTGCTAAAGCCACTATATCTCCAGTATTAGCTTCCTTGACATCTTCTCTACTATTAGCATGCATTAATAACATTCTGCCGACTCTTTCTTCTTTATCTCTATTGGTGTTATAAATTCCAGTTCCAGATTTTAATGTACCTGAATATATTCTTATAAAGGTCAACGTTCCTACAAAAGGATCGGTTGCAACTTTAAATGCTAGAGCTGATAATGGTTCATTATCATCAAATTTTCTTTCAATTTCATCTTTTGAATTAGGCTTTGTGCCCTTAATTGATCCTAGGTCCTTTGGACTAGGTAAAAAATCTACTACAGCGTCTAATAAAAGTTGTACGCCTTTATTTTTAAATGCTGACCCAGTAAACACTGGTACAAAATCAAATTTTAAATTGCCTTTTCTAATACAAGATATCAAATCAGCTTCTGATATTTCCTTACCATCGAGGTAATTGGCCATTAATTTTTCGTCTTGTTCTACGGCAGTTTCTACTAATTCTTTTCTATATTTTTTTGCTTGCTCTTGTAACTCATTTGGTATTTCTACATATTCAAATTCGGCACCTAGTTTTTCTTCTTTCCATAAAACTGCTTTCATCTTTACTAAATCTATCACACCCTTGAATGAAGCCTCTATTCCTACTGGTATTTGCATAACCAATGGTTTAGATCCGAGACGATCTTTTATCATATCAACACATCTAAAAAAATCTGCTCCAGTTCTATCTAATTTATTAACGAAACAGATACGTGGAACTTTATATTTATCAGCTTGTCTCCAAACGGCTTCCGATTGAGGTTCTACCCCAGCAACAGCATCAAAAATAGCAACGGCACCATCTAAGACCTTCAATGATCTTTCTACTTCAATAGTAAAATCGATATGCCCCGGTGTATCAATAATATTAATTCTATGTTCTCTCCAATAACATGTGGTAGCTGCTGATGTAATTGTAATTCCTCTTTCCTGTTCTTGTTCCATCCAATCCATAGTAGCTGCACCATCATGAACCTCACCTATTTTGTGACTCTTACCCGTGTAATATAATATTCTTTCAGTTGTGGTTGTTTTTCCAGCATCAATGTGCGCCATGATACCAATATTTCTATATTTTTCTAATTTGTGAGTTCTGGACATCATTACCACCTATAGTGAGCAAAAGCTTTATTTGACTCGGCCATTCTATGAGTATCTTCTCTTTTTTTCATAGCAGCTCCTTTTCTTTGTGAAGCATCCATAAGTTCATTAAATAATTTATCAGACATCGTTTTATTTTTTCTTTTTCTTGTAGCTGCTAATAACCATCTTAAAGCTAGAGTATGTGATCTTTTTATTTTTACTTCAACAGGAACTTGGTATGTTGCTCCACCGACTCTTCTAGATCTAACTTCAAGGTTAGGACGAATATTATTTATTGCATCATTAAAAACTTTAATTGGATCTTCTTTGGTCTTATCCTTAATTTGTTTAAAAGCTGTGTAAATTATTTTTTCAGCAGCTGTTTTTTTTCCAGCATACATAATAAAATTAATAAATTTTGCTAAAATTAGTGACCCATATTTCGCATCAGGATAAATAGTTCTTTTGGGTGCACTACTCTTTCTTGACATAAGTCTATTTTGGTTTTTTAGCTCCGTATTTAGATCTTTGCTGTTTTCTTGCAGCTACTCCTTGTGTATCTAAATTTCCTCTCAAGATATGATATCGTACACCTGGCAAATCTTTTACTCGACCACCTCTTATTAAAACTACAGAGTGCTCTTGTAAATTGTGGCCCTCACCTGGAATATAACAAGTAACTTCGTGACCATTAGACAACCTAACTCTTGCAACTTTTCTAAGCGCTGAATTTGGCTTTTTGGGTGTTGTTGTATACACTTTTAGACAAACACCTCTCTTTTGAGGAGAGCGTTCTAAGGCAGGAACTTTACTTCTAAACTTAGGTTTAACCCTCGGTCTTTTAATTAACTGATTGACAGTTGGCATAACTTTATTTTTCTTATAATGATGGGAATAAAAGTAGTAATTGTGTGAATTAAATCAAACTTTTCAGTTAGTGTTTAAGGTAAATACCACCTCACTTCTAACCATCAAAATTGCGCTAAACTACTAATTGAAAAGTTAAAAGTCAACACACAATTGTTTTAAAATGTACATTTAAAAGTGGAAAAACAACTAAATAATGAAGCTTTTTTATGTAGCAGGAAGTTGTTTTTCTTCAGATTTCTCAGATATTTCTTTAGCTAAAACTGCATCCTTGTCCGCTGACTCTTTAGCAAAAATTGCATCCCTGCGCGCTGCCTCAATTTGCCATTTGATTTTAGTATGTCCAGTACCAGCAGGAATAAGCCGTCCAACTATAACATTCTCTTTTAATCCTTTGAGTTTGTCAACTTTACCTCTTATTGCTGCATCGGTAAGCACTCTTGTAGTTTCTTGAAATGACGCTGCAGAAATAAATGAATTGGTTTGTAGCGATGCTTTGGTTATACCTAATAAAATTCTTTCTGCTATGACAGGTTTTTTTCCTTCTTTTTTTAAATTCTCATTTATTATATCTAAATCAATTTTATCAATTGTTTCTCCTATTAAATATTTTGAGTCGCCCGGTTTTTTAATTTCTACCTTTTTTAACATTTGTCTTAATATAGTCTCTATATGTTTGTCATTAATAACAACACCTTGCAAACGATAAACTTCTTGCACTTCATGAACATAATACTCTGTTAAAGCCTCAACTCCTAATATTCTTAAGATATCATGAGGCGCTGGACTTCCATCTAAAAGATATTCACCTTTCTTTATTTTTTCACCCTGGTTAAAATTTATGTGCTTTCCTTTCGGAATTAAATAATTTGATGATGTTCCTTCGGGAGTTACAATAGAGACTTTAAGTTTTCCCCTTAATTCTTTTCCAAATTCGATTTTACCATCATTTTCCGCTATGATTGCACTATCTTTAGGTTTTCTTGCTTCAAATAATTCTGCTACTCTAGGCAATCCTCCGGTAATATCTTTAGTTTTAGAAGTCGCCTTCGGCAATCTTGCTAATACGTCTCCTGCAAAAACTTGTTGTCCATCCTTTACAGATAAAATTGAATCTGGCACTAAATAATATCTAGCTTCGTTATCGTCAGCTTTTTTAATAACATTACCCTTCTCGTCTCTTAGAGTTATCCTTGGTTTTAGTTCTGTATTCTTTGATTGAGATCTCCAATCTAAAACAGATTTTGAAGATATACCTGTAGCATCATCTACTATTTCAGCTAATGAAACGCCTTCAACTAAATCCATATAGTTTGCGACACCACTTTTTTCTGCGATTACAGGTAAAGTATATGGATCCCATTCACAGATTTTTGTATCTTTTTTTACTTTTTCATTATTATCGCAAAAAAGCTTAGCTCCATAAGGAATTTTATAAATTGCAAGTTGCCGGCCATTTTCATCTTCTATAGATATCTGGGTATTTCTTCCCATTATGATTTTATTTTTTTTAGAGTCTTCAATTAGATTTCTATTAATAATTTTTATTATACCAGTTGAATGCGCAATTACTGACGACTCTTCCTTAATTTGCGCAGTACCACCCACGTGAAAAGTTCTCATGGTAAGCTGAGTTCCTGGTTCTCCAATTGATTGTGCAGCAATCATTCCAATTGCCTCACCAATGCTCACTAATTTTCCTCTTGATAAATCTCTTCCATAACACAAAGCACAAACACCCTCTTGTGAAATGCAGGTCATTATTGAATGAACTTTAATAGACTTAACTCCAGCAGTATCTATATTTTCGCATGTTTCCTCATCGATTAATTCCTTTTTCTTTATTAAAACTTCACCATTTATTGGGTGTTTAACATCTTCAGCAGCAGATCTTCCTAAAACACGCTCGGATAAACTCATTATAATATTACCGCCCTCAATAATTTCTGACAAAGTAATAGAATCTTTTGATTTGCAACCGCAATCCGTTTTTGTAATTGAAATGTCTTGAGAAACGTCACAAAGTCTTCTCGTTAAATATCCTGCATTAGCCGTTTTTAAAGCGGTATCTGCTAATCCTTTTCTAGCACCATGGGTCGAGTTAAAATACTCTAATGCTGTTAATCCTTCTTTAAAATTTGCTGTTATTGGAGTTTCTATAATTTCTCCCGATGGTTTTGCAATAAGTCCACGCATTCCTGCTAATTGTTTCATTTGCGCAGCAGAGCCTCTAGCACCAGAATTAGCCATCATATAAACTGAATTTGTTTCAATTCTTCCATCTGACATAACCTTCGTTGCTGAAGAAATTTCTTTCATCATTGCATTAGCAACTAAATCTGTACATTTCGACCAAATGTCAATTGTTTTATTATATTTTTCTCCTCTTGTAATTAAACCTTCAGAATATTGACTTTCGTAATCTTTTATTTCTTTTTTCGCATTATTTATAAATTTTTGTTTTGTTTTTGGAATAATTAAATCATCTTTTCCAAAAGAAATTGCTGATTTAAATGCATGTTTAAATCCTAATGTTTTAATTTTGTCACAAAAAATTACCGTTTCTTTTGGTCCACAGTAACGAAAAATAAGTTCAATAATTTCGGAAACATGTTTTTTTGATAAAATTCTGTCAATTAATGAAAATTTAATTTTATGATGTTTTGGTAAAATACTAGATAAAATAAATCTTCCTGCAGTACTTTTATATTTTTCTATAATTTTGTTACCTTTTTCGTCAACAGTTTCATACCTACATATTATATTAGAGTGTAAACTAATACTTTTAGCTTCTAATGCTTGCTCTATTTCCGCAACATTAATAAAATATCCGTTAGGTTTATCTTTTTCTTGATTTTCAGTTGATTGAGATAAATAATAAATTCCTAAAACCATATCCTGGCTTGGCACAATTATAGGTTTGCCATTTGATGGGCTTAATATATTATTTGTAGACATCATTAATACACGAGCTTCTAATTGCGCTTCTAAGCTCAATGGAATATGAACTGCCATTTGATCACCATCAAAATCAGCATTGAAAGCAGCGCAAACTAAAGGATGTAATTCTATAGCATTACCTTCAATCAATTTTGCTTCAAAAGCTTGTATACCAAGCCTATGCAAAGTTGGTGCTCTGTTTAATAAAACTGGATGTTCTCTAACAATCGTTTCTAAAGCATCCCAAACTTCGCTTTTTTCTTTTTCAACTAGCTTCTTTGCTTGTTTAATAGTTGTTGCAAATCCTAATTTATCTAATCTTGCATATAAAAAAGGTTTAAACAGTTCTACGGCCATTTTTTTAGGAAGTCCACATTGATGAAGTTTCAATTCAGGACCCGCTACAATTACAGATCTTCCAGAATAGTCTACTCTTTTACCTAACAAATTTTGTCTGAATCTGCCTTGTTTACCTTTTAACATTTCAGCTAAAGATTTAAGTGGACGCTTGCCAGTACCTGTCATAACTCTGCCTCTTCGTCCATTGTCAAATAGTGCATCGACAGACTCTTGAAGCATTCTTTTTTCATTTCTTATAATTATATCTGGCGCTTTTAAGTCAATTAATCTTTTTAATCTATTATTTCTATTAATTACCCTTCGATACAAATCATTTAAATCTGAGGTGGCAAATCTTCCTCCATCTAGAGGAACCAAAGGCCTAAGTTCTGGAGGAATAACTGGAATAGTTGTTAAAATCATCCATTCAGGTTTATTGCCCGATTCTAGAAACGATTCTATTAATTTTAATCTCTTAACAGTTCTTTCTTCAGTTACTTTTGATTTAACATCAATTAATATTTCTCTTAATCTGTCTTTTTCAGCCTTTAGATCAATATTTACTAATAATTCCCTTATAGCTTCAGCTCCAATAGCTGCTTCAAAAGCATCTTCTCCGTATTCTTCTTGAGCTTTTAGATATTCGTCTTCTGAAAGAAGTTGCTTTTTTTTAAGTTTTGTAAGTCCTGGCTCTATAACCATAAAACTTTCAAAATATAAAACTTTTTCCACTTCTTTAAACTTCATATCCACAGCCAATGATATTCTACTTGGGAGAGATTTTAAGAACCATATATGAGCAACAGGGCAGGCTAATTCTATATTACCCATTCTCTCTCTTCTTACATTTGATTTTGTAACTTCAACTCCACATTTTTCACAAATTATCCCTCTAAATTTCATCCTTTTGTACTTTCCACATAGACATTCATAATCTTTAATTGGACCAAAAATTCTTGCACAGAATAGGCCATCTTTTTCTGGTTTAAAAGTTCTGTAATTAATTGTTTCGGGTTTTTTTATTTCTCCGAATGACCATGATTTAATTTTTTCAGGACTTGCTAAAGAAATTTTTATTTTATCAAAACGTTCTTCGATTGGATCGCGCTTAAATAATTTAGTTATATCTTTTTCCATAAAAAATTAATTTATTTCAATATTTAAAGCTAATGACCTAATTTCCTTGATTAAAACATTAAATGATTCTGGAATACCAGATTCAAATTTATCGTCACCTTTAACAATGGTTTCGTAAACTTTTGTTCTTCCTGCAACATCATCAGATTTTACTGTTAAAATTTCTTGTAAAGTATATGAAGCTCCATATGCTTCTAATGCCCAAACTTCCATTTCTCCAAATCTTTGACCACCTTGTTGAGCTTTCCCCCCTAAAGGTTGTTGAGTAACCAAACTGTAAGGACCGGTTGATCTTGCGTGAATTTTATCCTCAACTAAATGATGAAGTTTAAGCATATAAACCGTTCCCACAGTAACTTGTCGATCAAATTTTTCTCCTGTTCGGCCATCCCATAATGTAGTTTGGCCAGACGAAGGCAAATCAGCTAATTTAAGTAGTTCAGCAACATCATCAACGGACGCTCCATCAAAAACAGGCGTAGCTATAGGTATTCCTAATGATAAATTTGAAGATAATTCTTCAAATTCTTTTTTATTTAATGATTGAATATTTGTATCATATACATTTTTACCATATATTTTTTTAAGAACTTCACGAATTGAACTGTTTCTTTTGTCTATATCTGTCTTAAGCTTTATAATTCGATTAATTTTTTCTCCTAACTCAGAACAAGCCCAACCAAGGTGAGTTTCTAAAATTTGACCAACATTCATTCTACTTGGAACACCTAATGGATTTAGAACTACATCAACAGGTTTGCCATTTTCCATATAAGGCATATCTTCAATAGGAACGATTTTACTTATAACTCCTTTGTTGCCATGTCTTCCAGCCATTTTATCTCCAGGTTTAAGACTTCTTTTAACAGCAACATAAACCTTTACCATTTTTAATACGTTTGGTAAAAGTTCGTCTCCTTGTTGAATTTTTTCAACTTTATCCTCAAATCGTTCCTTGATGTCCTGGTTTACTTTAGTGTATTGATGTTTAAGAATTTGTAGATCCTTATTTGTTTGTTCTTCTTCAAAAGCCATTTTCCAATAATCGTTTAAATTTAATTTTTCTAAATCTTGTGAAATAATTTTGGTACCGGGTTCAAGATTTTTAAATTCATTACTTAGCTTGCTGTTATTTATAATTTCCTGAGCTCTTACTTTAATATTTCTTTCGAGAATTTCCTCTTCCACACCTTTATCTTCCTGAACCGACTCTATTTCTGTTCTTTCAATTGATGTGGATCGCTCGTCTTTTTCTATTCCATGTCTATTAAAAACTCTTACATCAACTACTATTCCGTTACCTCCTGGTGACATTTTTAAGGATGAGTCTCTAACATCAGTTGCCTTTTCACCAAAAATAGATCTTAATAATTTTTCTTCAGGATTGGATATTGTGTCACCTTTAGGTGTAACTTTACCAATTAATATATCGCCTGGTTTTACCTCCGCTCCAATATAAACTATACCTGATTCGTCTAAATTTCTTAAAGATTCTTCACTGACATTTGGTATGTCTCTTGTTATATCTTCGGTTCCTAATTTTGTATCTCTAGCCATTAATTCATATTCTACAATATGAATTGAAGTAAAAACGCCGTCTGTTACACATCTTTCGGAAATTAAAATTGAGTCTTCAAAATTGTAACCAAGCCATGGCATAAATGCCGCTGTAATATTTTTGCCTAAAGCTAACTCTCCCAATTTAGTTGCAGGACCATCTGCAATAATGTCTCCTTTTTTAATAAGGTCACCAATTTTCACTAGAGGACTTTGATTAATGCATGTATTTTGGTTTGATTTTTGAAATTTAAGTAAATTGTAAATATCTACTCCTGATTTTGAAAGATCTTTTTCAGTAGCTTTAACAACTATTCTTTTTCCATCAATTTTATCAACAATGCCATCTCTTTTAGCTATAATTGTTACTCCCGAATCAAGAGCCACATCTTGTTCGATTCCAGTTCCAACCAATGGTGACTCCGGTTTTATCAAAGGAACAGCTTGGCGCATCATGTTTGATCCCATTAAAGCTCTATTTGCATCATCGTTTTCTAAAAAAGGGATCAGTGACGCAGCTACCGAGACAAGTTGTTTTGGAGACACATCCACATATTCAATTACGTCTGGCTTAGCAAGAATAAAATTAGGTGATTTTCTACATGACAAAAGTTCTTCTACAAAATTCCCATTTTCGTTTATAGGTGAATTAGCTTGAGCTATAGTATACTTTTCTTCTTCTACGGCAGACAAATATTCTATTTTATCTGTAACTTTCCCATCTACTACTTTTCTATAAGGGCTTTCAATAAATCCGTATTTATTGATTCTAGAGTATGTCGCTAAACTGTTTATTAATCCAATATTAGGACCTTCTGGCGTTTCTATAGGACATATACGTCCATAATGAGTCGGATGAACATCTCTAACTTCAAATCCAGCTCTTTCTCTTGTAAGGCCTCCGGGGCCTAGTGCAGAAACTCTTCGCTTGTGTGTTATTTCAGATAGTGGATTTGTCTGATCCATAAATTGAGATAATTGTGATGTTGCAAAAAAATCTTTCATAGCTGCAGATATTGGTCTAGGATTTATTAAATCTTGAGGCATGGCAGATTCTACCTCTAACAGAGTTGACATTTTTTCTTTTATGACTCTTTCCATCCTTAGAATGCCAATTCTAAACTGATTTTCTACTAATTCACCTACCGATCTTACTCTACGATTTCCTAAATGATCTATATCATCTACTTCACCTTTGCCGTCTCTTAAATCAAGCATATGTTTAATGATTGCTACAATGTCCTCGTTTCGTAGAATTGTTATTGTATCACTACATTGAAGGTGTAGTTTGGTATTTATTTTAACTCTACCAACATCCGAAAGATCATAGCGCTCCGAAGTAAAAAACAACTTATTAAAGATTTCGTTAGCAACTTCAAAAGATGGCGGTTCTCCCGGTCTCAAAACTTTGTAAATATCATTGATTGCTTCTTCTTTAGAATTATTTTTTTCAATATTTAAAGTATCAAGTAAGTATGACCCTTTATTTATAGGATCTACATCAGCTATTGTAAGTGTATTAATATTTAGTTCTAATATATTATCTAAATTTTCTTTTGAAATCGATGAGCCAGTTTTTAAAAAAATTTCATCAGTTAATGGATTTGACAAATTATTTTTTATATATTTGTCTAAAAAATAATCAGACGAAACCAAAATATTTTTCAAACCTTCATCATAAATTTTTTTAGCTATAACAAAATTAATTTTAGATCCTATTGTTAATACTTTCTTTCCATTAGTAGAATTTATAAGATCGTTTCTTAATTTAATCGGACGTTTATAATCATCTGGATTAAATTTTGTTTTCCATTTTTTTGTTTTTTTATCAAAATTAAAAGTTTTGAAATCATAAAATAAATCTAATATTTCTGTCTTTTTATATCCCAAGGCATAGAGTAAAGTTGTGACTGGTAATTTTCTTTTTCTATCTATTCTAAAATATAGTATATCCTTAACATCGTACTCAAAGTCTAGCCAAGACCCTCTATTTGGTATCACTCTACAATTAAATAGCAATTTACCGCTGGCATGTGTTTTTCCTTTATCATGATCAAAAAATACTCCAGGACTTCTATGCATTTGATTTACAACAACTCTTTCAATACCATTAATTACAAAAGTTCCGCTAGGAGTCATTAATGGTATATCTCCCATGTAAACTTCCTGTTCTTTTGCTGAAAGAACTTGTTTTGTATTATTTTCTTGATCTATATCGTATATAACTAAACGCAAGGTTGGTTTTAAAGCTGAGGAATAGGTTAAATCTCTTTGTCGACATTCTTCAACAGAAAATTTTGATTTTTCTAAACGAAAAGACAAATATTCCAAAGTCGCTTTATCAGACAATTCTTCAATAGGAAAAATACTATTGAAAACTTTAACTAAACCCTTTTGTAAACTAGCTTCAGAAATTTTTTTTGAAGATAAAAATTGATTATATGATTTTTTTTGAACCTCTATTAAATTAGGAATAGATAAGATTTCTTTTAATTTCCCAAAATTTTTTCTGATACTTTTTTTTCCAGTAAAAGATAATTGCATGCACAACATTTACATCCTGCGATGTAAATTAAAAATTTAAATTTAAAAAAATTACTTTAATTCTACTTTAGCTCCAGCAACCTCTAGCTTTTTCTTTACTTCTTCAGCATCTTTCTTTGCTACGCCAGATTTTATTTCTTTTGGTGCTGCCTCAACTAAATCTTTTGCTTCTTTTAAGCCTAATCCTGTAAACGCTCTAACTTCTTTAATAACGTTAATTTTTTTATCTCCAAATGCTGTAAGAAATACTGTAAATTCTGATTGTTCTTCTGCTGGTGTTGCTGCCACGGGAGCTGCTGCTACTGGTGCTGCGGCTGTAACGCCCCATTTGTCTTCTAATTGTTTTGATAATTCCGCAGCTTCTACTACTGTAAGTTTTGATAATTGGTCTACAATTTTATTTAATTCTGACATGGATATCCTGATTTAAGTTTTTCTACTCTTTGCGAGCGCCAAAATAGCAATTTTTGCGCCAGGTGCAAGTAAAATACTTATTATTTTTTGTGCAGGTGTTGCTAAAATACCTACAATTTTGGCTCTAGCTTCATCCAAAGTTGGTAGTGCGGCAATTTTTTCCACATCTTCCAAAGTAAGAGGCTCTTCCTGCATGATTCCACCAATAATTTTTAAATTTGAATTACTTTTAGCAAACTTAGTTAAAATTTTTGCAGAAGTTATTGCATCATCCGAAAATGCAACGGCTGTAGGCCCGGAAAACAAATTTTCTAATTTTTTAAATTTGCTCCCCTCTAAAGCTAATTTTGTAATTCTATTTTTGGTAATTTTAAAAAGAATTCCATGTTTTCTCATTTCCTCTCTTAATTTATCAATTTGATTTACTGTAAGACCTTGATAATGAGTTACAAAAACAGAGCTTGTTTTTTTAAAGAAACTTTTCATTTCTTCTATATAAGTCTTTTTTTTATCTTTGTTCATCATGACGGTTATTTGCTTAATTTTAATTTATAAGAAATTCCCATAGTAGATGTTAAAAAAGCAGATAAAATAAAATCGCCTTTAATACCGCTTGGTTTTTCTTTTAATATAGTTTCTAAAATAGAATTATAGTTTTCTTTAATTTTTATATCAGAAAATCTTTTCTTTCCAATTGAAGCACCAACATTACCATCTTTATCATTTTTAATTTCTATTTGACCAGACTTTATAGCTTTGACGATAGATTTTATATTATTAGTTACAGTTCCGAGTTTTGGATTAGGCATTAAGCCCTTTGGTCCTAAAATTTTTCCCAATTTTCCCATCTTAGGCATCATTGCTGGTGTTACGACAAGTTTATCAAAGTTTATTTTTCCATTAGTAATATCATTAACTAAACTATCCGCACCTGACAAGTCAGCACCAGCATCTTTAGCCTCCTGGACTTTACTATCCTCACAGAGGACTGCTAACTTAATTTTTTTTGCATTACCATTAGGTAAATTAACTAAAGTTCTTAAGGAAAATTCTTCCTTTTTTTGTTTTAAGTTTAAATTAAAAGAAACATCAATAGATTCATCAAATTTTGTTGTGCAGTTTTTTTTAACCATTTTAATAGCTTCTTCAATTGTTTCAATTTTTTTATCTTTCGAAACTTCTAATAATTTTTTAAATCTTTTTGATGCTTTTAATTTCATTAATCCTTTACCTCGATGCCCATGGATTTAGCTGATCCACAAATAATTTTTGTAGCTTCTTTTAAATCAAAAGCATTCAAATCTTTCATTTTTTCCTGAGCTATTTTTTCTGCCTGTTTCGTAGTAATTGAACCAACTATAACTCTTCCGGGTTCTTTTGATCCGCCCTTTAGCTTCGCGGCCTCCTTTATAAAATACGAAGCAGGAGGAGATTTAATAACAAAATCAAATTTTTTATCTTTATAAACAGTAATAACTACTGGGATTGGTTTTCCCATCAAACTTTTAGTTTTTTCATTAAATGCTTTGCAAAATTCCATAATATTGATTCCTCGCTGACCTAAGGCGGGGCCAACTGGCGGTGCAGGATTTGCTTGGCCACCTTTTATTTGTAATTTAACGTATCCAACAATTTCTTTCGCCATGGCTAAAATTTTTCTACTTGGTTATATTCTAAATCAATAGGAGTAGGTCTCCCAAAAATTGAAACAGATACTTTAAGTCTTGATTTTTCTTCGTCAACTTCTTCAACTAAACCACTAAACGAAGCAAAAGGACCTTCACAAACCTTTACCTGTTCACCAATATCAAAAGTAATTTGGGTTTTGGGCGCCAATGTACCTTCTTTAATACTTCCCATAATTTTATTAATTTCTTTTTCCGGAACAATCACTGGAATTCCTGTTGTTCCTAAAAAACCAGTAACTTTATTAATATTTCTAATCATATGATAAAGATCTTTATTCATTTCCATTTTTACTAAAACATAGCTTGGAAAATATTTTTTCTTTCTCTGAACTCTTTTTCCTCTTTTTACCTCAGTAACTTCGTGAGTTGGTACTAAAACATCTTCAATTTTATCTTCTAGTAGTTTCTCTTTTTTCTTTATAATATCTTTTAACGTTTCAGCAACTTTTTGCTCAAAACCTGAAAACGTCTGGATTATGTACCAATTTTTCATATTTAAATATTAATAGCTAAAATTATATCAAGCAAAAACCTATATATTTGATCCAAAAGTAAGAAAAAAATTGCAGCAACAGTAGCCATTGCAAAAACCATTAGGGATCCAATCAGAACATCTCTCCTGGTTGGCCAAGTTACCTTAAAAGCTTCCTGTTTTACGCTTTGAATAAATTTTAAAGGGTTAAACATTTTTTTCAACTCTCATTTTGGCAGGAGCGGAGGGACTCGAACCCCCAACCTCCGGTTTTGGAGACCGGCGCTCTACCAATTGAGCTACACTCCTAAGAGCTTACTCTAATATCTTGGTTACCACTCCAGCACCAACTGTTTTACCACCTTCCCTAATAGCAAAGTTTAATTTTTCATTCATTGCAATAGGAGTTATTAACTTCACAGTAAATTTTGAATCATCACCAGGCATAATCATTTCTGTGCCTTTAGGAAGTTCAACTTCTCCAGTAACGTCTGTAGTTCTAAAATAAAACTGAGGTCTATATTTTGTAAAGAAAGGAGTATGTCTGCCACCCTCTTCTTTTTTTAATATATAAGCTTGAGCTTCAAATTTAGTGTGCGGTGTAACTGATCCAGGTTTTGCCAACACTTGGCCTCTTTCTATATCAGTTCTTTCTATACCTCTTAATAAAGCTCCAATATTATCTCCGGCTTCTCCGGTATCTAAAAGTTTTCTAAACATTTCAACACCTGTGCAAACTGTCTTTTTAGTTTCTCTGATTCCAACTATTTCAAGTGCTTCACCAGTTTTAACAACCCCTTGTTCAACACGGCCTGTCGCAACAGTTCCTCGACCTGATATAGAAAAAACATCTTCAACAGGCATTAAGAACGGTTTATCTTTTGGTCTTGTAGGTTGGGGTATATTTTCATCGATGGCCTTCATTAATTCTAAAATTGAATTTTTTCCTGTTACTTCATCTTTTCCTTCAACTGCATTTAATGCTGATCCTTTAATGATTGGAATTTTATCTCCAGCAAATTTATATGAAGTTAAGACTTCGCGTATTTCTTCAACAACTAAATCTAAAAGTTCTTTATCCTTTACTTGATCTACTTTATTTAAGTAAACGACAATAGCCGGTACTCCTACTTGTCTTGCTAAAAGAATATGTTCTCTAGTTTGTGGCATTGGTCCATCTACTGCGCTAACAACAAGTATAGCACCGTCCATTTGGGCTGCACCGGTTATCATATTTTTTACATAATCGGCATGACCAGGACAATCGACGTGGGCATAATGTCTTTTTTCAGTTTCATATTCAACGTGAGCAGTTGCAATAGTTATTCCCCGTTCTTTTTCTTCTGGAGCTTTATCGATTTGATCATAAGCAATATATTCAGCTCCACCCGTTTCAGCCAATATTTTCGTTATTGCTGCCGTTAATGTGGTCTTGCCATGATCCACATGGCCAATTGTACCTACGTTAGCATGTGGTTTATTTCTTACAAATTTTTTTTTCTCTGCCATTTTTTTTTACCTCAATTATACTTTCTTAATAATAAACTTGGAGCGGGTGAAGGGAATCGAACCCTCACGACCAGCTTGGAAGGCTGGTGTTCTACCATTGAACTACACCCGCAACATTCCAAACCTATCACACTCTTAAGTCGACCAAAACTTTATTGAACTTGGTGGAGGGGGAAGGATTCGAACCTTCGAAGACCGAAGTCAACGGGTTTACAGCCCGCCCCATTTGACCGCTTTGGTACCCCTCCTATAACTCGAAGGTTACCAATACTCACAATAAAGCTTTATTCAACAAGGTCTTATAAGCATCTTATTTATTAAATGCAATAAATGATTATAGCACTTAATATGCTATTAATCGCAGTAATTTGTTAAAAAACATGAAAAAATCTACCTTTTTAATAGCAGGTAAACACGCCGTAGCCGAAGCCTTAAAAAACCCTAAGCGTAAAGTGTTAAAAATCTTCCTAACTGAAGACTCAAAAAAAAATTTAAATAAAGACAATCAAGACCTCAATCTTCTCAAGAATATTAAATTATTCTACAAAACTAAAAAAGAATTAGATCGTCTTTGTTCAAAAGAACAATTATCCCATCAAGGTTTGATAGCAGAAATAGAACATTTAGAAAATACAAGCGTAAAAGATTATTTGCTTCTAGCAGAAAATAAAAAAAATTTAACCTTTGTTGCTTTAGAAGAAGTGACTGACCCCAGAAACATTGGCTCCATAATCAGAAGTGCTACTTCTTTTAATATTGATGGATTAATTGTCAAAGAAAGGTCATTTCCAAGTGAAAGCAAACTTTTATATAAAAGTGCAAGTGGATGTTTAGAACATATCACAATATTTGAAGTTTCTAATATAAATACGACGTTAAAATACTTAAAGACAAAAAATTTTTGGATCTGTGGTTTTGACAAAAATGGCAGCAAAGATTTTACTAAACACGATTGGAACGGAAATAACGTTCTATTATTTGGTTCAGAAGGTTATGGTTTAAAATACCAAACATTAAATAATTCTGATTTTTTA
>Ga0208337_1000009_pt1 | contig 40114 bp, 38 predicted proteins | sample DeeseametaMP0371_FD_184213 | JGI IMG/M metagenome (GOLD analysis project Ga0208337, IMG submission 184213) | Marine microbial communities from the Deep Atlantic Ocean - MP0371 (SPAdes) | ecosystem: Environmental > Aquatic > Marine > Oceanic | place: East of Porto Seguro, South Atlantic Ocean... | reverse complement strand
AAGAAAGACCAAAAACTGAAATAAGTTTTAAGAAAATAAAATCTGTTCGAGTTGTGAATATGAAGCAAAATCGAGGTCACGCAAGGTGCAATGCTGCTGGATTAAAATATTTAACCGAAAAAGAAAACTTTGATTATGTAATTGTGATGGATGGGGATGGAGAGGACAGACCTGAAGAACTTACCCCGTTATTCAATAAATCTAAAGAAAACCCATCTAAAACGGTGACACTAGATCGAATAAAGCGCTCTGAGGGACCTTTTTTTAAGCTATTATATGAATGTCATAAAATTTTGACTTATGTTTTTACGGGCAAACTTATTAAATTTGGTAATTATAGCTGCTTGCCAAAAGTAGATGCAGCCAGATTGGCTAAAGAATCTTGCATTTGGAGCAGTTTTTCTGGATCAGTAACTAAAGTTATTTCCGATCGAGTATCAGTACCGTCAATTAGGGGGCAAAGATATTTTGGTCCGTCCCATATGAATTTATTTAATCTTTTAATACATTCTTTTTCCATTATTGCAGTTTTTAGGGGGGCTGCAATAGTTCGTTCTGTTTTATTTTTACTTATTTATTTGTTTTTTGTATCTAACAGTCTTTCTGTCATTACTTTATTTCCAGCATTAGCTGTTCTCATTTTTTTGCTTTCAATTCTTAAGGTTTCTTCTCGTGAAAATATTGAAGAATTAAATAATTCTTTGGAAAATATTGGTAGTATTGATGTTTTAAGCGATCTTAATAGTGGGTAAGAAATCAAAACACGCTGTGTTAATTTTAGAAGAATGCTGTCTTTTGATATTCAATTTTTTTCTTAATCCTGCCTGAGCGATACTTAAAGCGTGGCGACCATATTTAATATTTGTATAATCAATTGCCTTCATTAATTTCTTTCTTTTCTCCTCGTTATTTATTGATGAAAATAGATTTTTTTTATAAATATCAACTTCATTTAGCCCTGAAAAGATTATGCCAGCTTTTTGATATTTGTAACCTTTTCTATATATGTATTGTAACGCAATTAAAGCTTGTTTTACCAACTCGATGCTGTCATTTGTTCTAACCGGTAAATCTATATCTTTTGAATTTGCATAGTAATTTTTGTCCTTTTGAAAAGGACTTGTTCTTATAAAGACGGTTATTCGTTTTGTTGTCTGATTATCTGATCTAATTTTTTCTGCTGCATTAAGACAATGTGTTGTTACAGATTCGCTAAGTTCTTCTAATTTTGTAACTTTTCTTCCAAACGATCGTGATACACAACAATTTTTTCTTTTTTCTTGATGTTCTTCTAAAGAGACACATGGGATCCCTTTTAACTCCATTGCAGTACGCGATCCCAAGACATTTGTATTTTTTTTGATCCAATTATTATGCATATTTTTAAGCTGATATGCTGTATGTATTCCATTTTTAATGTAGAATTTAGTTAGTTGACGTCCCACACCCCAAACTTCATTTATTTCAATTTCTTTAAGAATTTGATCTATTTGTTTAGTATTGATTAAATTAACGATTCCTGACTGTTCTTTTTTTGCAATATGGTTTGCGGCTTTACTCAAAGTTTTAGTTGTTGCGATGCCAATGCTTGTTGGTATTCCCGTCCATTTTAAAACAGTTTTTCTAATTTTATTACCGTGCTCAAATAAATTCTCATCTCTAATTGAAGATAAATTTAAAAACGCTTCATCAATTGAATAAATTTCCATTTGCGGTGAAAATTGTTTCAAAGTTTTCATAACCCTTCTCGATATATCTCCATATAGTGAATAATTTGATGAAAAAACCTTTACATCATTTTTTTTTATTATTTTTTCCACTTTAAAATATGGTTCTCCCATTTTAATACCTAAAACCTTAGCTTCTGTTGATCGAGAAATTACACATCCATCATTACTTGATAGTACAATGACCGGCTTTTTAATTATTGAAGGATTGAATAATCTTTCACAAGAGACATAGAATGAATTGCAATCTACCAGGGCTATTTTATTTTTATTATAAAGCATGAATCACGTAAGTTACTACACCCCAAATAAAAATTTCAGGATTTTCAGTTAAATTAATTTTGTCTTTTAGTTTTTTTGAACCTGAAGTTAGAAAAGATTGATCTTTTTCTTTTAAGAAACTTTTAATAACCAACTCTTCATTGATATTTACAATTACTGTAGAAAATTTTTTTGGATCTAAACTTCTGTCTACCACTAAAAGGTCACCATCATAAATTCCAACGTTGTTCATAGATTTTCCCTGTGCTCTAATAAGAAATGTGGATGGTATATTTTTTATTAAATGGGTATTGAGATCGATGTCATCTTCTACATAATCTGTTGCTGGAGAAGGGAAGCCAGCACCAACTTTTTGTAAATGAAAGGGTAATAATAATTTCATAATGTTCTTATTTTGTTCTAATTTATAATATAGTATGAGATATAGCAATATGTGGAAAAGTGCCTATAGGTTGTATTTTGAGTCCAAAAAAGAATCTAAACTGAATCAAAGCATGAACATTAAAACTAGATGTGGCTATGATGTGGATAACTATTACCACTATATGAAAATCGTGCTAAAGAATTTAAATTAAAAAAAATGAAAAAACTAACTTGTCACTGCGGCGGAGTAGAAATTGAGGTCAATGCTCCGGATCAATTGAAAAAAATTATGAGGTGCAACTGCTCACTCTGTAAAAGAAAAGGAACCATTATGACTATGGTTGGTCCAGATGATTTAAAAATAGTTAAAGGTAAAGATCTTCTACAACTTTACCAATTCCATACCAAAACAGCAAAACATTATTTTTGCTCTAATTGTGGAATTTATACACATCACAACCCAAGAAGCAATCCAGCCATGTATGGAATTAATGTTGCTTGTTTGGAAGGAGTCAAACCATTTGAATTAAAGGATGTGGGCGTTAATGATGGTGAGAATCATCCTCTAGATAAAAAATAATTAATTCAATGCAATCAGTTAATGAGTGTTTTGACAACGTAAAAGAAGACTATTTGAAATTCCTAAATAAAGAAAAGATTTTTGGTAAATCTAAAGCAGAAAAAATAACAAGCTTAAAAAAAATTTATATACCCATATCATTTTGGATTGAAAATAAATATAAAAAAAAAGGAGAAACTTTAATTTTAGGTTTTTCTGGGGGGCAAGGTTCAGGAAAAACAACAGTTACAGGTATTCTAAAAATTATTTTAAAAAAATTTTTTAAAAGAAGAATACATGTTAGTTCTATTGATGATTTTTATAAAACTTTAAATGATCGTAACAAAATGTCTCACGCAATACATCCTTTACTTAAAACAAGAGGTGTACCTGGTACACACGACATAAATTTGGTTAAAAAATTTTTTGATATTATTAAAAAAAAAAAATTTACAAAAATTAAATTACCAAAATTTGAAAAAGCTAAAGATAATCGTTTAAAAAAAAAATATTGGTTTAATATAAAAAAAAAACCTGAAATAGTAATCCTGGAAGGGTGGTGTGTTGGAGCAAAACCTCAATCAAACTCTTTAATAAAAAGACCAATAAATATTCTTGAAAAATATGAGGACAAAGATTTAAAATGGAGAAAATATGTAAATGAAAAACTCAAAAAAGAATACAAAAAACTTTTTGCAATGGTAGATCATTTTATATTTATGAAAATTCCAAATTTTAATGTTGTTTTGAAATGGAGACTTCTTCAAGAAAATAAGTTGAAAAAAAAGTCACATTTGCAAAAAGAGATAATGTCTTACAATGAAATAAAACGTTTTATTATGTTTTATCAAAGAATTACTTTGCAAATGATAACAGATTTAAGTAAATCTGCATCAGTATTTATGTTATTGAAAAAAAATCATGAAATTAAGAAAGTATTATTTAAATCGTAGCTGAATGAATTTTTTATACAAAATTATTTTAATTATAATATTTACTCTATTTATTAATGAGACAAGAGCAAATACGTTGTTCGATTCTTTAAATTCAGCCTATTTAAATAATCCTAAATTAAACGCAGAAAGAGCAAGTTTGCGCGCTTCAAAAGAAGAAAAAAAAGAATCGATTAGTGAATTTCTTCCAAGCGTTACAATTTCTGGATATGTAAGCGAACAGGATAATACAAATCCAGGGGATGATACAAACTTTCGTCCATCAGAACAATCAATTGAAATAGAGCAAAAACTTTTTCAAGGATTTAGTGGAGTTTCAAATTTAAAGAAAAAAATGTATGGGCAAACTTTAGCAGAATTCAAACTTAAAAAAATTGAACAAGAAACTTTATTAGCTGCTGCAAAAGCTCATACCGATCTATTATTAAACAAAAAAAAGGTAAATATTAACTTAATGAATATTGACTTATTAGAAAGGCAAGTTGAAACTGATCAGAATAGATTAGAAAAAGGTGAAATAAATTTAGCGGACTTGGCGCAGTCAGAATCATCTATTGCAGGAGCTAGAGCAGCTTTAATTACTGCTCAAAACGAATTAGTGACTAGTAAGGCTAATTTTGAGAAGATAATTGGAAAACAACCATCAGAAAATATTCAAGAAATAAAAAAAACTAATTTAAGTTTACCTGGAAGTTTGGCAGCAGCTTATAATATATCTAATTCTGAAAATCCTGATCAACTGATAGCTATGTTGGAATATGAACAATCTAAAATGGATGTAGTGATTGCTGGTTCTGAACTTTCTCCTTCTGCTACGTTATCTTACAAGATTGCTAAACAAGATGATTTTAGCGCAACTGTAAAAGATAGAACTCAAAAAACAGTGAAAGCAACGGCGTCATGGCCTTTATTTGCTGGAGGTCGTAATTTGTTTGGTTTAAGAAAAGCTCAAGAACTCAGAAACCAAAAAGCACTCTTATTTCAAGATAGTAAAAACGCAGCTAAAACAGAAGTGGCTAATGCGTGGTCCAATTATCAATCTTCTAAAAGTGTATTAGACTCGATTAAAACTCAGGTAAAAGCAGCAGAAATAGCAAATGAGGGAATAACTTTGGAGTATGAATCTGGAAGCAGCAGGACTACCCTGGAGGTCATTCAGTCGCAAACAATTTTGCTGAATTCCAGAATGAATTTAGCAAGCTCTGAAAGAAATTTTCTCATCTCTCAATTTGACCTTTTATCTGCTATTGGTCGTCTAACAGCGCAGCAACTTAATTTAAAACAGTAATAGTCTCAATTGGCTAGATTTGTTTAAAAATCATTAATTTTCAAAGACTTTATTACCTATTGATTAAAAGAACAAAATGTGTACATTTAAATCCATGATTCGTTAACCAAATTTTTTAAAAAAAAGGAAAATTATGATTAAAAATAATTTAAAAATAGTAAAATCAAGTAAAAATCAAGAAATTGAAAACAAAGAAAAAAACAAAGCTTTAGAAGCGGCAATTAGCCAAATAGATGAGAATTTCGGAAAAGGTTCAGTAATGAAGCTTGGTCAAAAGACCTCATTAGATATTGAGTCTATTTCAACGGGATCTTTAAGCTTAGATTTAGCTCTCGGAATCGGAGGTTTACCAAAAGGGAGAGTTACAGAAATTTATGGTCCAGAAGCATCTGGAAAAACGACTTTAGCTTTACAAGTAGTGGCAGAAGCTCAAAAAACCGGTGGAATTTGTGGATTCATTGACGCTGAACATGCTTTAGATCCAATTTATGCCAATAAATTAGGTGTTAAAACTGAAGAACTTTTAATATCTCAACCAGATACTGGTGAACAAGCTCTAGAAATAGCTGACACTCTGATTAAATCCGGATCCATATCAGTTTTAGTTATTGATTCTGTTGCAGCTTTAACACCAAGAGTAGAGTTAGAAGGAGAGATGGGAGATCATCATGTAGGTTTACAATCAAGATTGATGAGCCAAGCTCTTAGAAAATTAACAAGCTCAATATCAAAAACTAACACCATGGTTATATTTATTAATCAAATAAGAATGAAAATTGGAATTATGTTTGGTAATCCTGAAACAACATCAGGAGGTAACGCTTTGAAATTTTATTCTTCAGTTAGAATAGATATCAGAAGAATAGGAGCCATTAAGGAAAAAGAACAAATTATTGGTAACGCGACAAGAGTTAAAGTAGTTAAAAATAAAGTTTCACCTCCATTCAAAGTTGTAGAGTTCGATCTTATGTATGGTAAAGGAATCAGCAAATCTGGTGAATTAATCGATTTAGGTTCAAAAGCTGATATAGTTGAAAAATCGGGTGCGTGGTACGCATACAAAGGAGAAAAAATTGGTCAAGGTCGAGAAAATGCTAAAATTTTCCTTGAAAAAAATTCTAAAATTGCCGCGGAAATTGAAATGGCAATTAGAACAAAAGCTGGGTTAATTTCTAAAAAAACTGAAGGAAATCCAACAGTAGAAAACACAGACTCTCCTAAAAAAAATTAAATAACTAAGCTCCCCCCGCTCTCTTAAGAAAGGTGCCTAAATAGGCACCTTTCTTCTCGTCTAGACATCATTCTAAAAAACTGTATTTATAAGATAGATGGTTGAAAAAACATTAAAAAGTGTAAGAAAATCATTTCTAAACTACTTTTCAAATAAAGATCATCGAATTGTGGATTCTAGCAATTTGGTACCGAGTAATGACCCTACGTTAATGTTTACTAACTCAGGTATGGTCCAGTTTAAAAATGTATTTACCGGTCTTGAAAAAAGAGATTATAAAAGAGCTGTTACTTCACAAAAATGTGTTAGAGCAGGAGGAAAACACAACGACTTAGAAAATGTAGGTTATACGCCAAGACACCACACATTTTTTGAAATGTTAGGAAATTTTTCTTTTGGAGATTACTTTAAAGATGTTGCTATAGATTTAGCTTGGAATTTAATTACTAAGGAATTTAAAATATCAAAAGATAAACTTAGTGTAAGTGTTTACGCAGATGATAAGGAAGCTTTTGATTTATGGAAAAAAATTGCAGGACTACCGGAAAATAGAATTTATAAGATAGCTACCAATGATAATTTTTGGTCAATGGGCGATCTAGGACCTTGTGGGCCATGCTCAGAAATATTTTACGATCACGGAGATCATTTAAAGGGTGGACCTCCTGGTAGCAAAAACCAAGAGGGAGATCGCTTTATTGAGATATGGAATTTAGTATTTATGCAATTTGAGCAAGTTTCAAAGCATGAGAGGGTGAACCTTCCAAAACCGTCAGTAGATACAGGAATGGGTTTAGAGAGAATTTCCGCTCTACTTCAGGGTACTCACGATAATTACGAAACAGATCACTTTAAAATTTTAATCAAAACTTCTTCGAATTTAACTAAAACAAAAATAACCAAAGAGAATATAGCAAGTCATAGAGTTATAGTGGATCATCTTAGGGCCAGCGCCTTTCTAATCGCAGAAGGAGTTTTGCCCTCTAATGAGGGAAGAGGCTATGTTTTAAGAAGGATCATGAGAAGAGGGATGAGACATTCACATATTCTAGGAAGCAAGGAACCAATCTTTTATAAAATTGTTCCAACATTGATCCAAGAAATGTCGGATTCGTATCCAGAACTTAAGAGAGCAGAACCCTTAATTACAGAAATTTTAAAGACCGAAGAAGAAAGATTTTCTACTCTACTTATTAGAGGAATGGAAATATTGAACGACAATTTGAATAAAATAAAAAACAATTCTTTACCTGGTGATGTGGCTTTTAAACTATATGATACATACGGTTTTCCTTTGGATTTAACACAAGATATTTTAAAAAATAAAAAGATTAACGTTGATATAGCTGGATTTAATAAAGCTATGAACGAAAGAAAAGAAAAAACGAAACTTGCATGGAAAGGTTCAGGAGATCAGACCGTTGATAAAATTTGGTTTAATTTAAAAGACAAAATAGGATCAACTGAATTTTTAGGTTACGAAAAAGATAAATCTGAAGGTGTTGTTTTATCATTAGTTAAAAAAGGAAATGAAGTAAATATAATCAATGAAGGTGATGAAGCTGAGTTAGTTACCAATCAAACACCCTTCTATGGAGAGTCTGGAGGTCAAATTGGAGATATTGGATTTATTTCCAATAACAATTCAAATTTTCAAGTTGTTGATACCCAAAAGAAATTGGGTGATATATTTGTTCATCAAGGCAAATTAGTTAAGGGAAAAATAAAAATTAAAGACATAATAAATCTCGCAATTGATAGTGAAAGAAGAGCGAACATAAGAGCCTACCATTCAGCTACTCATCTACTGCACGAGGCCCTAAGAAGAATTTTAGGCAAACATGTCATCCAAAAGGGATCTTTTGTAGGGCCTGATAAACTAAGATTTGATTTTAGTCATATGAAACCAATAGAGGAAAACGAAATTAATAAAATTGAAAAATATGTTAATGATATGGTTAAAAGTAATAGTGAGGTAAGAACAAGACTGATGACGCCTAAAGAGGCTGTTGATAATGGCGCTTTAGCTCTTTTCGGAGAAAAATATGGAGATGAGGTTAGGGTTCTTTCAATGGGAAAAGAAAAAAATAAATATTTTTCTACAGAATTATGTGGTGGGACACATGTTAACAACACATCAGAAATTGGTGAATTCAAAATAGTAAGTCAATCTGCTATCGCATCGGGAGTTAGACGTGTAGAAGCTTTAAGAGCAGAACAACTTGCCAATTATTTAAAAAAGAAAAAACAAGATTCAGATAGTTTAAATAAAATTACTTTCGATAAAATAGCAGGTTTAGAAAAAGAAATTAAAAATTTAGGCAAAAAACCTGTTGTTGTAAGTGATCTGCCAAATAATGAAAAAATAAAGAAATTAAACAAACAGCTAGAAGTAATAAATATCGAATTAATACTTAAAGATAAGAATAAAAACGAGATTAAAGATAAAACTATTAAAGGTCTCAAAGTGAGATATCAGCTTATTAAAGGTTTTCCTTCTAAAGAATTAAGATCATTAATTGACCAAGGAAAAAAAGATTTAAAGAAAGGAATAGTTATTGTTTACACTATTGTAGATGGCAAAGTCGGAATGGCTGTTGGGGTCACTAACGATTTAGCAACAAAATATAATGCTGTAGAATTGGTTAAATTGGGCTCAAGAGCGATTGGTGGCACTGGCGGAGGTGGAAGAAATGATTTTGCACAAGCGGGTGGAAATTTACCTGAAAAAATAGAAAAATCTTTTCTAAATATAATAGACAATATTTAATTAAGCGTTTTTTTTAACTTTTGATCTAACTGGTCCAAAAATTGGTTAGTAGTTAAAAATTTAGAATTTTTGCTTATCAAAACTGCTAAATCTTTGGTCATATGTCCTCCTTCAACCGTATTAACACATATATTTTCCAAAGTGTTTGAAAATTTAATTAGTTCCTCATTGCCATCTAATTTGCCTCTGTGAGCTAAACCTTTGGTCCAAGCAAATATAGAAGCTATAGGATTTGTCGAAGTTTCTTTGCCTTGTTGATGTAATCTATAATGTCTGGTAACCGTTCCGTGAGCTGCTTCTGACTCTATTGTTTTTCCATTCGGTGTCATCAAAACACTTGTCATTAAACCGAGAGATCCGAATCCTTGAGCTATGGTATCAGATTGAACATCGCCGTCGTAGTTTTTACATGCCCACACATAATTTCCATTCCATTTTAATGCGCAAGCTACCATGTCATCGATAAGTCTATGTTCATAAGTAATCGATTTTTCCTCAAATTTTTTTTTAAATTCCTTTTCATAAACTTCCTGGAATAAATCTTTGAATCTTCCGTCATAATTTTTTAAAATTGTATTTTTTGTAGAAAGATAAACTGGCCATTTTCTATTCAATCCATAATTCATGCATGCTCTTGCAAAATCTCTAATAGATTGGTCCAAATTGTACATTGATAAAGCAACACCAGGTCCAGTGAAATTAAACACTTCATACTCTTTTTTTTCGTTTCCGTCTTCAGAGGTCCACTTTATTTCTAATTTACCCTTTCCAGGTACTATAAAATCAGTTGCTCTATACTGGTCGCCAAAAGCGTGTCTTCCAATTACAATTGGATTTGTCCAACTTGGAACTAATTTTGGAATATTTTTACAAATTATGGGTTCACGAAAAACAGTTCCTCCTAAAATATTTCTAATTGTTCCGTTAGGAGATCTCCACATTTTTTTTAGTTTAAATTCTTTTATGCGATTTTCATCAGGAGTTATTGTTGCGCATTTAATACCTACACCAATTTTTTTTATAGCATCAGCGCAGTCCAATGTTACTTGATCAGATGTTTTGTCTCTGTTTTTTATGCCTAAGTTGTAATATTTAATGTTGATGTCTAGATATGGAAGAATTAGTTTTTTTTTAATAAAATCCCATATTATTCGCGCCATTTCATCGCCATCCATCTCAACTATCGGGTTTTTTACCTTAATTTTTGCCATTATATTTTAATTTTAGCAATTGAATTTAATTACTTAATATACATATTAGCGTAAAATTACAAAGTATATAAATATGACAGATTTTTTATTTCCGAAACTACATAAAGAAGGTTATAGATTTTTAGCCATAGGCGCTGTAATAACTTTTATTCTTTTATTAATTTCTAATTTTCTTGGATTCGTAAGTTTCATTTTAACTGTATGGGTGTATTATTTTTTCAGGGATCCCGAAAGGTTTCCGATAAATGATGAAAATTATTTATTAAGTCCAGCGGATGGGATTATATCACAAATTATAGAAACAAATGGTCCAAGCGAAATAGGTCTAGAAAACAAAAAATATACAAGAGTTAGTATTTTCATGAACGCTTTTAATTGTCATGTTAACAGAATTCCTTCGTCTGGGAAAATTACCCAAATATTTTATAAACCAGGAAAATATATAAATGCTTCTCTTGATAAAGCGAGTGATGAAAACGAAAGAAATTATGTTAAAATGATTAATTCTAATGGAGATGAATTAATTTTGGTTCAAGTAGCAGGACTGATTGCTAGAAGAATTGTTTGTGAAATTAAAGAAAATGATGAAACTACGCAAGGAGACAGATTTGGTATGATCAGATTTGGTAGTAGAGTTGATTTATATTTTGAAAATTACCAATTAATGGCTCAAAAAAACCAAAAAACAATTGGTGGGGAAACTATAATAGCAAGGAAAAAGTAAAAATATGCTTGAAAACAAAAAAGAATTCAAATTAATTACAAAAAAAAATCCAAAATCTCTTTTACCTAATGCTTTAACTATTTTTGGTGTTTGTTTGGGTTTAAGTTCAATAAAATTTGCATTAGATGCAAATTATGGTATGGCAATAATTGCAATAGGGTTTGCTGCAATTCTCGACACTCTTGATGGAAGAGTGGCTCGGTTAATAAAAGGAACATCAAAGATTGGTAAAGAATTAGATTCTCTCACTGATGTTATTAGCTTTGGTGTAGCGCCAGGTTTCATAATATATTTTTGGACTTTAAATGAAATTGGAAAATTTGGTTGGATGTTTGTTTTAATCTACACAGTATGTTGTGCTCTTCGTTTAGCAAGATTTAATTTAATGATTATTGAAGAAAACGAAACATGGAAAATAAATTTTTTTGAGGGTGTACCTTCTCCTGCGGCGGCTGGTTTAGTATTATTGCCTCTTATATTAAGTTTAAGTGGTATAGTTCAATTTGAAAATTACACAGTATTAAGTTCTATAGCAATTTTAACAACATCTATTTTGATGGTTAGTAAAATACCTACCTATTCATTAAAAAGAATTTTAATTCCTAGGCATTTAGCTATTTTTTTATTACTGGGAATTGGAATCTATGTAAGTCTTTTAATTTTTTATACTTTTGAAACCTTATTTTTTAGTGGTTTGATTTACATTTTTCTAATTCCAATAAGCTATTTTCATTATAGGCATAAAAACAAAACATCATTAATTGCTAACAGCGAAGAGGAAACCGAAGATGTTTTATAAAATTTTTGTGACAAAGGTTTAAAAATTACAATAAATAATTGAAAAAAAATAAAATTTCAAAAAATTGGTTAATTAAGCAAAATAAGGATCCCTTTTTTAGACAGTCTAAAATCCAAGGATATAGGTCTAGATCTGCTTTTAAATTAATAGAGATGAATAAAAAGTTTAAATTTATAAAGAAAAATTCGTCATTATTAGATTTGGGGTCCTGTCCAGGGGGATGGTCTCAAGTAGCAAGAAAAGAAATAATTAAAGGAAAAATTTTAGCAGTTGATGTTAGACCTATGGAAAAAATTAATAATGTTGATTTTATTCATGGTGATTTTTGTGATGTTAACATTTGTGAAAAAATAATGCTTTATTTTAACAATAAAATCGATGTAGTTTTATCAGATATGGCCGTAAATACTTCTGGCAATAAAGCACTCGATTCATATAGAACCGGAGAGCTTTGCATAAGCGCAATGAGTTTAGCAAAAAAAATTTTATCTGAAAATGGTGTTTTCTTGTCCAAAATATTTATGGGTTCAATATTTGGCGAGATTAACGAAAGGGCAAAAAAGAGCTTTAAAAATGTTGTTAAATATAAACCTTTATCGAGTAAAAAAGAATCCAAAGAAATTTATATTTTTTGCAAAGGTATTTTAAAAATATGATACATAATGCAACAATGTTTATGGTTAAATTATGAAAAAATTTTTTATTATAATTAAAATATTTTTTGTTTATTTATTCCTAATATCAGGTGGAACAGCCAAAGAATCAAATTACTTTAAAAAAGGAATAGAGCTTTTCCAGAAAAAAGAATTTGATAAATCAAAAATTTTATTTGAAAGAGATATAGTATTTTATCCAAAAAGTGAAAAATCTTATTTATATCTTGCGAAAATTTTCAATAATTATGACAATGATTTCGAACAAGAAATTAAATTAAATAGCGTTTTACTATTAAATCCACAAAATGATGAAGCGATATACATGCTTGCGCTTCTTAAAATAAAACAATCCGACTATAATCATGCAAAAAAATTACTCGATGAATTTGTTTTAGTTTGCAAATCTTTCTGTTCTAAAAAAAAAGAAATTCAAGAAAAATTTGAAAAAATGACTTCTGATGATGCAAAAAGTAACAATTAATAAAATTTTAAAAAAAAAAAACAAGATTCCAATAACTTGCTTGACAGCTTACTCTAAAACTATTGCTCAAATCGCAGATAAATATTGTGACATAATATTAGTCGGAGATTCTTTAGGTATGGTTTTATATGGAATGAAGACAACAAGAGAAGTTAAAATCGAAACAATGATCCTTCATGGAAAGACCGTTAAAAATTCAACAAAGAAAAGTTTAGTAGTTTTCGATATGCCGTATAAGACATATACAAATAAATTTGTTGCATATAAAAATGCAAGAAAGGTAATAAAATTAACAAAGTGTGATGCAATAAAATTAGAAGGTGGAAAAAAAATAGTTAAAATAATTAGATACCTTACAAAAAGGGGAATTCCAGTTATGGGACATGTTGGATTATTGCCACAGACTTCGACCAACTTTAAAACTAAAGGAAAAAACTTTGCTGAAAAAAAACAGATTTTCGAAGATGCAATAGACGTTTCTAATTCCGGAGCGTTTGCAATTGTAATTGAATGTGTGCCTGAAAACTTAGCAAAAAAAATTACAAAAAATGTTTCTATACCAACAATAGGTATAGGCGCGTCCATGCATTGTGACGGCCAAATACTTGTTACTGACGATATGATAGGTTTAAGTGATTTTTTACCGAAATTTGTTAAACAATATTCAAATTTGAAAAAAGTTATTGAAAAATGCATAAAAAATTATTCCGAGGATGTAAAACTGAGGAGATTTCCTTCTTCTAAAAATGTGTACAATTAGATAATTTAAATGGCAGAAAATTTTTTTGAAGCCCAATATGATGTAACGAAAAAGTCGAAAATAAAAAAATTTTACGAATCAAATAAAATTTTGATTTTTTCTTCTATTTTAATTTTAATAATTTCATTTGGCTCTTTAAGTTTTTATTTAGAAAGCAAAGAAAGCAAAAAGATTTTATTATCTGAAAATTATGTCCAAGCTAAATTTTACCTGGAAAATGGAAACAAAAGTGAAGCATTAAATACACTGAAAAAAGTAATTTTTGCTAATGATTCTACTTATTCAACTTTATCTTTTTTCCTGATACTAAATCAAAATTTAATCAGTGATTATAAAGAAATATCGATTTTGTACGACCATTTATTGGAAAATAATAAGTTTGAGAAAGAGTTAAGAAATTTATTAATTTATAAAAAAGCATTATTTATTTCAAATTCTATAATCGAGTCAGAATTGCTAGAAACTATAAAACCATTATTAAACACTGACACTTTATGGAAACCTCATGCTTTACTATTATTAGGAGATTATTTTATGTCAAAGGGAGAAAATATAAAGGCCATAGAATTTTATCAACAAATTCTCTCTATAAATAATTTACACAAAGACTTTTATAATCAAGCCAAATCTCAGCTTGTTATTATTACCCAATGAATAAAAAAAAGAATTTAATTTTTTTTTTAATATTTATTTTATTAGTAAATTGTTCTTTTGACAATAAAACAGGGATTTGGAGCGGAAGCAAAAAGGAAAAAAGAAGAATTTCCGAATTAGAAAAAGAACAGAAGCAAACTAAAGTTGTAGATTATATTTATTCATCCAAAAGTGTTTATTCTAAAGAAATATCTTTAACTAAAAAAATTAGTATATCAAATCCAAGAAAAAATTTATCGTGGAAAATGTCCAGCTTAAATCAGCAAAATTTTCTTGGTAACATTTATTTATCCGGAATTGATAATATATTTTTAAAAAAAAAAATCGGGAAAAATAAATTTCCTATGTCAAAAATTATATCCTCACCATTAGTTTTTGAGAATAATATAATTTTTTCAGATCATAATGGCACAATTTTTAACATTAATCAGAATGGAGAAATAAATTGGAAAAAAAATATATATAAAAAAATATATAAAAAAGTTTATAAAAATTTAGTTTTCTCTATTTATCAAAATAATATTTATGTTGCAGATAATATCGGTTTTATCTATTCAATTGGTTTAAACAATGGAAAACTTGTTTGGATAAAAAATCACGGAATACCAATAAAATCTAATATAAAAATTTACAAAAATAAAATTTTTTTGATTAATCAAGATAATAGAATTTTGTGCTTCAATACAAAAAATGGATCAAAAATTTGGGATATTCGCTCAGTACCTTCCTTCATAAAGTTACAAAACTTTTTATCCTCTGCTATATCAAAACAGGGAGATGTAATTGCCATTAACTCTTCTGGAGATTTATTAAAAGTTAATGCAAATAATGGAAAAATTGCCTGGTCATTAAATACATTAGAATCTACGTTGGCGCATGCTACAGATTTTTTTAAATCATCAGAGATTGTTATAATTGATGATAATATAATTTTTTCATCTAAATCATCAATTTTTTCTTATAATTTAAATACTGGTTATACTAACTGGAAACAAGAAGTAAGTTCAATTGGTGCACCAATTATAGATGGAAAAAACATTTTTATTCTAACGGATAACGGTTATTTTGTAATCATAGATAAAGATACAGGAATAATAATTTCTTCTACTAATATTTTAAAAATATTAAAAAAGAAAAAGCAAGAAACTAAGATAACAGGTTTTATTATGGGTTCTGGAAAAATTTATTCAGTAACTTCAAATGGATATTTAATTGTAAGCTCTCCCGTTTCGGGAAAAGTTGAATATTTTAAAAAAATTGGCGACCCTGTTACATCAACTCCAATAATAAATAATGGAAAATTATATATCTTGACTAAAAATTCCCGTATTTATGGATTTGATTAACTTAATTTTATTTTATTCTCAAGATTTTGACGACATAAAACTTAATTGATTTTCTTCAAAATTTTTATCATGTGCATCGATAGGTTTAACTGGATACTCGCCAGTGAAACAATGATCAGTGAATTGAGGATAAGATGAGTTTCTTTTTGCATGTCCCATAGACTTATATAATCCTTCAATTGATAAAAATTGTAATGTTTTTGCTTTAGTGAATATTTGCATACCCTTAAGGTCAAGTTTTGAGGCAAGTAATTCATCTTTATCTGGTGTATCAATCCCATAATAATCTGGGTATTTAATAGGTGGAGAAGCAATTTTTAAGTGAACTTCCTTTGCCCCAGCTTCATGAAGCATTTTGATAATTTTGACAGAAGTCGTGCCTCTTACCAGTGAATCATCGATTAAAATTAAAGATTTACCTTTAATGAGAGATTTATTAACATTATGCTTTAGTTTAACGCCTAAACTACGTATTTGTTGAGTAGGTTCAATAAAGGTTCTGCCAACATAATGATTTCTAATAATTCCTAATTCGATATTCTTTTTTACTTTTTCGGAATAACCAATTGCAGCTGGAACACCGGAGTCTGGTACCGGTATTATTAAATCTGCTTCAATGTGTGATTCTTTTGCTAACTCTGCGCCTAATCTTTTTCTATATTCGTAAACACTAATATTATTTATGATGCTGTCTGGTCTAGAGAAATATATATATTCAAAAATACACGGCCTTTCTTTTACTTTAGGGAATGGTTTTATACTTTCTAATCCGTTTTCTGTTATAATGATTATTTCTCCATTTTCGATTTCCCTAATAAATTTCGCTCCAATTATATCAAAAGCGCAAGTTTCTGATGCTAAAACATAAGATTTATTAAGTTTACCGATAACCAAAGGGCGGATTCCAAATGGATCCCTAATTCCTATTAATTTTTTATTTGTCAAAATTGTTAACGCATATCCTCCTTGTATTTTAAAAAGGACATCAATTATTTTATCAATTATTTTTGACCTTTTTGATTTTGCAATTAGCTGAACTATAGTTTCTGTGTCAGATGTAGTTTGAAAAATAGAACCATTTTTAACTAATTCTCTTCTGAGATATCGAGCATTACTTAAATTTCCATTATGTGCAATACTAATGCCTCCATCATGAAGGTCAGCAAAAAAGGGTTGAACATTTTTGATTAGATTATTTCCGGTTGTTGAATAACGATTGTGACCAATTGCATAGCTTCCAGGCAATTTCTCTAAAACTTTTCCTTTAGTGAAATTATCTCCAACTAATCCAAGTCTTCTTTCAGCGTAAAAGTTTTTTCCATCAGATGTAACAATGCCACAACCTTCTTGCCCTCTATGTTGTAAAGCATGTAATCCTAACGCTGTGAGGGCGGCAGCATCTTTATTATCAAAAATACCAAAAACTCCACATTCTTCTCTTAATCGTGCCATTTAAATTTTTTCTATTTTTTCTTCTGTTTCTTCGTAGTAATCTTTACTTTTGGGAAATTCATCAATTAAAAACTCACTTCCCTTATATATTATTTCAAAAGAATAAGTACCTTCAGCTTTTAATGGCCATTTTTGATGTGGATAAAACCAGTTAAGCAAAGAAAAAATGCATACACAAATCGCATATCCTTTAAATATTCCAAAAATTAAACCAAAAGTCTTGTCAACTGAGCCAAGACCTGACCAAGTAACCGTTCTACTAATAGCTTTACCTATATTGATTATTACAAAAAGTGAAACTATGTATATAAAAACCCCTAAACCAATATCAGAAATAAATTTTGATTCTACATAATCTTGTACCCAAGGATTTAATTTTGGTACTAATATAATTGTTATTATTAAAGCAAGCAGCCATTTCGAAAATGATAATAAGCTTCTCATAAATCCCTTAGCAGCACATTGTGCCATGGAATAAACAATAATTAAAAAAACAATAAGATCAAATGCTGAAATGTTACTTTGTATAAATTCTATTATGTCAGACATTGCCAAAAGGTTTTACTATCAAAATTAGTTTTGGTAAAAGTGTTAAAACCGAAATCATAGCTAAAAGCATTGCAATTCCAGTAAAAATTCCGAAATAAATTGTTGGTATGAAATTGGAAAGAACAAGTATAGAAAAGCCAAAAACAATTGTTATAGAAGTATTTAAAATAGCTACACCAACCGTATCATGACACTTTTCAAGAGTTTGATTATAGTTGTTATTTTTTTTAAATTCCTCTTTAAATCTATAGATATAATGGATGCTATTATCTACAGCTATACCGATGGTGATAGCAGCAATGGTTATCGTCATCATATCTAGAGGTATTCCTAGTAGGCCAATGATACCTAGAATTAGGAAGGCCGCCATAAAATTTGGCACAACACCTATTAAAGATAAAGTTATATTTCTAAACAAAATTAAAAACATTAAAGTTATGCCTGCCATTACAACACCCAGAGTTAATATTTGAGATTTAAACAGGCTTTGTAACAGATTATTAAAAAGAATAAGAACGCCAGCAAGTTTAAATTCATCACGGTTTAAACCTAATTTATTTTCTAAATCATAATTAATTTTTTTTATCAATTCATTTCTTCTAAGGTCTTCCCTGGAGTCTAAAACTCTCAAACTGATTCTAGCTTCATTATTTTCTATCGATATATAGGGATCAATTATTTCTTTTTTAATTGAATCAGGTATTTTATTGTACAAGATACCCATTTCCAATCCCTGTAACTTCTTTCCATCATTTAAATCCTCAGCAACTCTAACCATAGATGCAAAAGATATGACTTTACCAACGGCTTGCAAATTATCCAGGTAATCGTGAACTAGAGTAATTCTATCTATTTTATTTCTTGTAAACCAATATTTTGCTTCATCTTTTTCTTCATCGTCCCAGCTATCAAAATCGTCATCTATTTTTTCTTCTTTTTTTTTATCTGGAAATTTGACTATTATATCAAGAGGAGTTGTTCCTCCAAGTTTATCATCAATTAATTTCATGCCCTTATAAATTTCAGTTTTTTTATCAAAATAATTTATAAAGCTGTTTTCGACTTCAAGCTTAGTAATACCAATAATACTTACGATGATAACAAGCAAAGATGATACAAAAATAGTTTTTGTGTTTTGTTGTGCAACTTTACTTAAGAAAGAAGTAATTATTGATTTTTTTTCATCTTTATAATTTGTATTATCCTTACTCAAAATATTTAAAATAGCGGGCAGCAAAGTAAAAGTTATAGATAATGAAACCAATAGACCTACAGACATCATCCAACCAAAGTCTATAATAGGTTTAATGCCACTAAATATAAGTGATAGAAAAGCGCAAATGGTCGTAAGTACAGTGTAAAGTATTGGCCAAAACATTTTTCCTGAAGTCCAAAGTATAGCTTCACTATTTGAAATATTTGGATTTTCTTTTTTAAATTGTAAATATCGGACACTCATATGGATGTTCATTGCCATAGTTAAAATAAGCATTAGAGATATGAAATTTGAAGATATTACAGTAACTTTCCAGCCCAGCAATCCTAGTAAACCAACCATAATAAGAACTGAAAAAAAACAACTTAAAAGAGGAATAAATACCCACAATAAGCTTCTAAAAACAAACCAAAGTGTACAAACAATAAAAAGAAATACTCCAGCTCCAAATACTATTATATCGTTTTTTATGTACGTCATCATATCGTCAGCAATCATGGGTATTCCTCCCAAATGAATTTTAGCTGTATCCTTATATTTTTCTATGACTGTTCTAATTTCATTTATATTTTGATGATTTTTTTGATTGTATGACTTCTTGTAGTTATCATATTTTTTTAGAAATTTTTTATATTCTTTTTTATCTTCGGAAGTTAATTGTCCTTTATCCCTCTTATTTAAATAGTTATTTTTAGTTTTTATAAGATCAGATAATTTTTTATCAGTCTTTATGTAAACTAGTATTCCGCTAGTTTTGCCATCTTTACTAATTATGAATTCTTTATAAATTGGACTATTTATAATCTCTTTAAAACCTCTTTCTTTATCAGAATCTTCGCTAGATAGAGTTTTAAAATTTTTAATTCTTTCTGCTAAAGGTTCGTCGTTATTTTTTAGTAATGGAACATCCAAAATAGTTATTACATTATTTGCCCAGCTTAAATTTGTTAAATCATTTTTTAAATTTGTAAGATTTCTTATTGTATCTGGGCTTATTAAACTCTCTTTTGGAGTATAGGTTAGTACTAGAAAATCTTTCGAACCAAATTTGGTATTTACTTCTCGTAGATATTTTAAATCGGGGTCATTTTCTAGAAGCAAAGTGTCCGATGATGCGTCTAACTGAAAGTCCTTTGCAAAATATCCAAAACTTAATAATAAAACAGCAAGAATTAGTAAAGTAAATTTAGGTTTTTCAATTATTGAATTTTTATATATTTTTTCAAACATTGAAATGTTTAAAGCTATTTAGTTTCTAGGTCTTTGAACTTAGTATACATTGCTTCAAATTCAACTTTAATATTTCCAGTTGGCCCGTGTCTTTGTTTGCCAATCATTATGTCTGCTAATCTAGATATTTCATCCATTTTTTGTTGCCATTCTGCATGTTCAATTGATCCTAAAGTGGGTTCTTTATTCTCAAGATAATAAGCTTCTCTATAAACAAACATCACGACATCTGCATCTTGTTCTATAGAGCCTGATTCTCTTAAATCAGATAATTGTGGTTTTTTATTATCTCTTTGCTCAACTTGACGGGAAAGTTGGGACAAAGCAAGCACAGGTACATCCAGTTCTTTTGCTAAAGCTTTCAAGCCTTGGGTAATTTCAGAAATTTCTTGAACTCTATTGTATTCTTTACGACCGCTAGATCTCATCAACTGAATATAGTCAACAACAATTAATTCTAGTCCAAAAAGTCTTTTAATTCTTCTTGATCTATTACTGATGGCTGCAATAGTGATAGCAGGTGTTTCGTCTATATATAAAGGTAGTTCAGAAATATTTTTAGATGTTTCTATAAATTGTTCAAATTCTTTCTCTGATACTTTTCCTCTTCTAATATCATTAGACCTTATTCTAGATTGTTCTGAAAGTATTCTTGTAGAAAGTTGCTCGGAAGACATTTCTAAAGAAAAAAAAGCTACAGTAGATTTAGATCCTTTTTTTTCTATATTTTTTGCAGCATGAAAAGCAATATTTGTTGCGAGAGCAGTTTTACCCATTGAAGGTCGCCCAGCAATAATAATTAAATCCTGTTTATGCATTCCCCCCAGTCTTGAATCCAAGTCGGTTAATCCGGTTGGTACCCCAACTATACCGTCCTCATTTTTATAAGCACTTTTTGCCATCTCAATTGTCTGTTTCAATGCGTATTCAAATTTCAAGAACGATCGATTAAAATGTCCTCTCTCAGCTAAATCAAATAAAGATTTTTCAGCATTTTGAATAATTTCCTCACCTGAAGTATTAATTTCAGTATCATTAGAAGCTTGCTCTAAAACTGATTCTGAAATCTTGATTAGTTCTCTACGTACATGCATTTCCTGAACGATATTTGCATAATCAATTGCTTGTTTAGTCGAAGTTGCAAATTTAGTAATTTTTATTAAGTATTCTTGACCACCTAATTCTTTTAGACCTTCATTGTTTTCAAAATGATTTTTTAATGTAATTGGATTAGCCAAAAGGCCCTTTGAAATTAATTTTTCAATTGTTTCATAAATTTTTATATGAATAGGGTCTAAAAATTTCTGAGCGTCTACTAAAGGCGATATTTCGTCATAAATATCGTTTGATACCAATATGGAGCCAATAACGGCTTGTTCAGCCTCAATGTTACAAGGCATTTTTTTTTGGCGATTTTCAATTATTTTGAAAGGTTGTTGAGCCATTATTATTTTTTATTCATTTAATACCAAAAAAATAATAAAAAAAACACGAAAGTTATACATGGAATAAATTTTCTGTTGAAAAACAATAAGAAAAACTAATTTGCCTCTTCTTGTTTTACAACTTCAATATGAATTTTGGCTTGAACTTCAGCGTGTAAATTAATTTTTGCCTCATAGGAGCCAATTTTGTTTATTTCTTTTTCCAGATCGAACTGGGATGGTTTTATTTCTATCTTATCTAAACTTTCTATAGTTTTTGAAAGTTCCCTGGGTTTTATTGATCCATACAATTCATTATTATCTTTTGTCCTTTTAGAAAATTTATAATTTTTTTTATTAATAATATCAAAAATTTTTTTGGCATTTTTTTTAAAAGTAATATTTTTTTCGCTAAGATCTGTCTTTTTTTTATTTACCAAATCGATATTAACTTCAGAAGCTTTAAGAGCTTTTCCATATTTAATAAGAAAATTACGACCATATCCTCTTTTAACATTTACAACATCTCCTATCTTTCCAAGATTTTTAATATTTTCTAGTAAAACAATTTCCATGACAATTTTTATAATAATGCTAAGAGTCTAGCCCTTTTTATTGATCTAGAAAGTTCTTTTTGTTTTTTCAATGATACAGAAGTTATTCTTGAAGGTAAAATTCTTCCGCTTTCAGAAATATATCTTTTTAGCAATTTGATATTTTTATAATTTAATATAGGGGCATTTTTTCCCGAAAGAGGACATGGTTTAAAAAAGTTTGTATCAGGTTTTTGAAATAAACTTAAACTAGAATATCTGGAATTTTTTTGTTTTTTATTAAATTTTCTCCTTTTTTTTATCATTTTTATCTATTTTCTAAATAATCTTTTTTTTCAAAAAAATTTTCTTCAAGATTGTGTTTTTTTACTTTAACAGTTAAATATCTAATTAACATCTCATCAATATTACCTGCTTTTTCTAATTCTTTAATTGTTGTTCCAATACCTTCGAATTTTATATGAAAATAAAATCCTTTTTTGTTATTTTTTATAATATGAGATAAATTTCTCAATCCCCATTCTTCAGTTTTTAAAACCTTCCCTGAGTTTTTTTTTATTATATCTTCGTATTTATTTACTAGTGTTTTAGTTTGACTTGAGGGTAAGTCTTGTTTTGCTATAAAAGTGTGTTCGTAACAATTCATCCACGTTTTTCCTTGGTTAATTCGATATACCTATCGAACAATCCACCTTATTTTGGTAGAGGTTGTGATTTTATACTATTAATATTTTTAATATACAACAATTAAAATTTGATTATATTATATTTTCATTACCTTATGCGCGCTGTTTTATTTCCGGGTCAGGGTTCACAATATGTTGGAATGGGATCAGATTTTTATGAAAAATTTGACTCAGTAAAAGAAATTTTTAGAACTGTTGATAAAACTTTAGGTTTTTCACTTTCAAATATTATATTAAATGGTCCTGAAGCAGAATTAAAACTTACGCAAAATACACAGCCCGCAATTATGACTATAGGCGTTTGTATATTTAATGTTTTGAATCAGCAGTTTGGTTTAAATTTAAATAATGCAAGATTTTTTGCTGGACATTCCTTAGGTGAATATACCGCGCTTGTATGCGGAGGATCTTTGACCATAGAAAGAGCGGCTTATTTATTACATGAAAGAGGTAAATCGATGCAAGATGCAGTTCCTTCAGGCCAAGGTGCTATGATGGCTATACTTGGAATGACAATTCATGAAGTAGAGAATGAAATTAACTTACTTCCCAAAGGAGAAATTTGTGAAATTGCCAATGATAACACTAGTGGACAAGTTGTCGTTAGTGGGAAAAAAATGGTAATAGAAATTCTTAACGAAAACTTAAAAAAAAAAAAGAAAAAAGGAATACTTTTACCTGTAAGTGCACCTTTTCATTGTTCTTTAATGAAAAAAGCTGCAGAAAATATGAAGGATGAAATTGAAAATACAAATTTTCTGAAACCAAAACCAAGCATCATTAGTAATGTGACTGCCAAAGAGGAGACCGATGTAGATAAAATTAGACCATTATTAATTGATCAAATTACATCAAGAGTTAGATGGAGAGAAAGTATAGATTTTATGATAAAACAGGGAGTTGCAAGTTTTTTAGAAATTGGTCCTGGCAAAGTGCTTTCTGGTTTAGTAAAAAAAATAAATAGAAATGTAAAAGTATCAAATATTAACTCAATAGAGGATATAATAAATGATTAATTTTAAAAATAAAAATATTTTAATAACCGGTGCGAGTGGAGGTATTGGTAACGAGTTGGTCAAAAAGTTTGTTTCACTTGGAGCTAATATTCTCGGTAGCGGAACCAAAACTGAAAAATTAGAATTAATAAAAAAACAATACCCAAATATTAAAGTAAAAAAATTTGATATTGGAAATCATTCGGGAATTGAAGAATTTATAGATAGCGTTTCTTTAGAACTAGGAGGTTTGGATGTTTTGATAAATAACGCAGGAATAAATTTAGATAATCTCTCTATAAGAATGAAAGTTGAAGAATGGAAGAAAGTGATAGATATTAATTTAACTTCTACATTTTTGCTATCTAAATATGCTATAAAAAAAATGTTAAAAAATAGATTTGGTAGAATTGTAAATATCACCTCGGTTGTTGGTCACGTTGGGAATTTGGGTCAGCCAAACTACTCAGCTTCTAAGGCTGGCATTATAGGAATGTCAAAAAGCCTAGCAATTGAATACGCTAAAAAAAATATAACGGTTAATTGTGTTTCACCTGGATTTATAGTCTCAGATATGACAATGGGTATAGCTGATAAGATTAAATTATATTTGACATCAAGGATTCCTATGGGGAAGTTTGGAACGGGCGAAGACGTATCTAATTGCGTTGCCTTTTTGTCCTCCGAGCAAGCATCATATGTAACTGGTGAAACGATACATGTAAATGGTGGCATGTATATGTCTTGACAAAATTCATTTATAATTTATTAAGAACTAATAATTCCAATTAAGGAATTTACAAATGAAAAAAGATATTTCAAGCATGGTAAAAAAAATGGTTGTCGATCATTTAGGTGTAGATGAAACTAAAGTTACAAATGAAGCTAATTTTATTGATGATTTAGGTGCCGACAGTTTAGATACAGTCGAACTTGTTATGGCCTTTGAGGAGGAATTTGGTTCAGAGATCTCCGATACTGAAGCAGAAAAAATTCTTACCGTTGGCGATGCTATAAAGTTTATTGAAAATAAATCAACTTAAAAAATTTTTAAAAAAATATTAAGCCAATTAATATTACTATGGCAAAAGAAAAGAGAGGAATGATGTTTGTTTTATCCTCACCTTCTGGAGCTGGAAAAACAACATTAACAAAAAAAATTGCAGAAAATAATAAAAACTTCACTATTTCAATTTCTCATTCAACAAGAAAACCAAGGCCCAACGAAATTAATGGAAGAGATTATAAGTTTGTTAGCGAGCAAGAATTTAATACCTTAGTTAAGGAAAACAATTTTTTCGAATATGCAAATATTTTTGGCAATTATTATGGCACTCTTAAAAAACCAGTATTAGAATTATTATCACGCGGGAGAGATGTTTTATTTGATATTGATTGGCAAGGTACTCAGCAATTAAAAAGAATTAAAAGCTTATCACTAGTAACATTTTTTATCCTTCCTCCTAATATTCAGGCTTTAAAAAAGAGATTATTAAATCGTCACAAAGGCCAAGAAGAATTAATTGAAAAAAGAATGGACAATTTTAATGAAGAAACATCCCATTGGAATGAATATAATTATGTTTTTGTAAATGATGATCTAGATACTTGTTATGAAAAAATATTAAATGTTATAAAATCTGAAAAAAGGGGGATAAGTCAAAATCAAAACACAAATGAAATTGAAAAAAAAATAAAAGAGTTAATCGAATAATTTTTCATATTGCACAGCAATTTTATAAAACATTTCATTACTTAATTCTTCTGGTCTTTTATTTAAGTCAATATTTAAGTTTTTCATTATAGATTTTTTTTTCTCAAACAATTTATTAAAATTCTTATTTATCATTTTTCTTCTATTTGAAAATAAAACTCTAGTTACTTTTTCAAGATTTTTTGGATTTTTTAGATCGAATGGATTATTTCTTTTTGGTTTAAACGAGAGTAGAGTAGAATTTATTTTTGGTCTTGGGAAAAAACAATTTTTCGAAACATTAAAGTGTTTTTTTATTTCCAATCTCCAGTTTGATAAGACTGATAATCTACTAAACTCCTTTGTTTGCATTTTTGCCAAGATTCTATCAGCCACCTCTTTTTGAAACATGAAAATTAAAACATCATACCAAGGCGGCCAGTTTTTTAGCATGATTAGCGAGGCTAATATTTTAGTTGAAATATTATATGGAAGGTTACCAAAAACAACCATGTTTTGTCCAAAATTTTTTTCTTCAATTATATCTAAAATGTCGCGATTAATTATTTTTAAGTTTTTATAATTTTTAAATTTTTTTCTTAAAAAAAAAGCTAATTTTTTATCTTTTTCAATTGCTAAAATTTTTTTTGGCTCCATACAAACTATTGCTTTTGTTAAATTCCCATAGCCAGCCCCTATTTCCATGACTGATTTATTTTTGTTAATGTTTCCAATTTCAATTATTTTATTTATTATATTTTTATCTATTAAAAAATTTTGCCCCAAACTTTTTTTAACTTTGTGTAAAGGTTTCATTAATTAATTTATATAATTAAAAAATTTAATAGATTCGATCAAACTTCTCGGATTCGCGATTTTTTTTCCAGTTATATTTTCTGCAACACCGTGATCTGGAGATATTCTTATATAAGGTAGACCTAATGTAATATTTATTGCTTTAAAATTATATAAAGCCTTAAAAGGTGTAAGAACTTGGTCATGATACATGCCAATTATTACATCAAATTTATATTTCTTGAAAATCATAAAGCTTGAATCAGCAGCAACAGGACCCGTCACTTTAATTTTTAATTTAATTAAAGTTTTGATAGCTTTATTTATAATTTCTTTTTCTTCAGATTTTTTTGATAACGAAAAATTATGTGGATTTAAACCAAGAATAGCAAAATTAGGTTTTTTGTTGAAAATTTTTTTATAAAAATTGTTTACAATTTTTACTTTTTTTACAATTTTATATTGACTTATTTTTTTACTGACCTGACTTAGAGGTATGTGGGTTGTCACGGGAGAAGTCGATAATTTTTTATTATAAATTAACATCACTTCATTACCTATTTTACCAGTTTTTTTTGAAAGAAATTCAGTAATTCCTTGATATTTATTTTTAAATAAATGTTCTTTAGAAATTGGGCAATTTATAAAACCAAGAATTTTTTTATCTTTGACAAATTTTGTTGCCGCATCAAAACATTTAAAAATATATTTATTTGATTTATTTGATATTTTTTCAAAAGGTTTTTTTTGATTATATTCAATATCATACACTGGTAATTCTCCACCTTTTAAATCATTTATTCTAAATCTATCGTTGATTTTTTTTATCTTGATTTGATATTTTAATTTTTTTCTTTGCAGATTTAGTAGTCTAATACTTCCAATGACAAACAAAGGTTTATGAATGAATTGATTTTTCAATTTCCAACTCTTAAAAATGATTTCAGAGGAAATACTATTTGGTTCACCCGCAATTATCGCTATACATTTATTCATCAAAAAAATTTTATTGAAATTGATCTTCTTAAATTATTATAGTGTGAAGATGCGTGCATATTAAGTATTCGTGTTTTTTCATAATTTACCAACTCATTTTTTACTTCTTCTAAATCTATATTTCTTTCTACTTTTCTTTTATTTCTTACTTTAAAAACCAAAATACCATTGGGTAATAAAATTGGCTCAGAGATATTACCAACAGGGGTGTTAGTTATTACGGATTTTAATTTTTTAGAAATTAAATTTTCATTTATCCATCCGAGATCTCCACTCCGTGTTGCGCTGTCAGAAATACTTAAACTTATAGCCGCACTTTCAAATCCTTCAATTTTAATTTTATTTTTTAATTCTTTAATCGCAGATTCTAATTTATCTTTCTCTACAGTTTTAATTACAATTTCTGAAATTAAATATTCTTCTATTTCTTTTTTATTTTTAATTAATTTTAATTGTTCATCTATTTCATCCAAATTAATTGATATTCTATTTTTATATAACTGAAAAATTAAACTGTTCCATAGAAGCTCCGTTTTTATTTGATTTTCAATTATTGAAAAATCTAACTCATTAGATGCACATATATTTTTTAGTGTATCTACATCTACATTTATGTTATTTGCTAATCTTAATAGTTCTTTTTTGAAATCTTGTTGATTAAATTGTAAAAAATTATTTCCTTCAATTTCAATTTGTTTTATATTTCTTATGATAATCGATTTTAGTGCCATTTCACGTAATTTTTTATCTTCATCAACAGAATAACTTTTATTATTTAAGATTAATATTACTTTCATTTCGTTTATGATATCTGATTTGGTAATAGCTTTATTACCAACGGTAGCATACAGACCGTCTTCTATTACGGTTTCAACTTGTATTTTTTTCGTTACTTGTGTTTCTTTTAACCTTTGTTCTTCTTCTTGCTTTAATCTTTTTTCTTCTTCAATGTCAGACAATTCTTCACTTTTTGTAACTTGTTTTTCTACTATTTTTTCTTCAACAGGAGGAGGCTCGAAAAAAAAAGCTGCATAAAAAAACAAAACTACTGTTAAAAACACAACTAAAGTAAGTAATGATTTTATTATGAAAAAAATTATTTTTTTTATCTTAATCACTAATTTGGAAGTGGTGTATTTACACTAGTAAATGGAACAAAAGTAATAGTGAACATTAAAGTATTTTTTGGTTCTAAATCAGCGTCTTGGTAAAATTCCCTTCTATAAGCCAGGCCAGCAGTTAAACAGTCAATTGCATATTGATAACTAAGATTATAAAGCTCTGTGCTCTCTGTTTTGAAATTCTTTTTTGTACTAAAAGTGAACTTGTTATTATCGTTAAAATTTAAACTAACTCCAGAGCTTACGTAGTGTTCAAGGCCTATGTGATTTTGTTGTTCTAAATAATCCAGGTTAAATTGAACTTTGCCAAAATTTAATTCTGTTGAAACTTCATTATAATTTAGCTCATTAAGATTATGATCAATTGAAAATTTATAATCAATTTTTCCGATTTTTGAAAAATTGTAGTTAATTTCACCTACCACATCAGACATTTTTTGATCTAGAGAACTTTTTGAAGGTATATCTTTATTTTCATCAAAATTAAAAACTTGTCCCAATGACAGAGAGAATTTTTCTTTATTGCTTTCATTACTTACCTTTTCATTTATTTTAAAATCAAAGCCCAAAATTGCACTTAAACCATCTTCAATTTCTGAAGTTTTATTCATAGAGTATAAATTTGTGTATCTCAGATAGACATCTTTATTACTTAAATTTCTCATGTGTCCTGGTGCATATCTAAGCATAAAGTTTGGGGAAAAAAAATTAGAATAATTTATACCATCTTTCTGCAATGGTAATGAAGATTTATATGTTAAAACAGTACTTAATTCGTTTACTGTACCTTCATTTTTATATTCTTTTGTTTTTCTAGCTTCATAGTTTGTGTTTCTTATCATTCCTTCAAATGAGTTCATAAAACCTTTTTTTGTAATATAGCTAGAAGGACTCCAAATAATATCATTAGTTAAAAAAGTTTTATTTTTATTGGTGTCAAATTTACTATAGAGAGCATTTGACGTAAAATTTAAAGTACCAAACTTTTCAGTAAAAAAAGTTTTTCCATACATGATATTTGGTAAAATATACTCGTATTTATCTGATTTTTTATCTACACTTAAATCTTCATAAACAGTGGCGGCAAGATCAAAAGACGTATCATCATTAGAAAAACTATATTTTATTTCATTTTCTAGATTTGTATTTTCAGAGTCTACTAAGGCTGTGTTAATGTCGTGTTTTTTAAAATAGGTATCATTAGATGTTCTCTGAATTTTAAGGTGCAAATTACTTTGATATGATTCATCTTGATTAAAATTTAAATTAAAATCAGCAAAAATATGATTTCTAGACCCATCTGTTTTTGTACTTGAGGTGTTTTTGTAACCCTCTGTATAACTTGTGTCTAAAGTTAAAAATCCATTTCTGAAAGCTTGTCTGTACTCGTTTAAAAACAATACATTTTCTTTCGTATAGATTTTTGGAGAAAAAGTAAGATCTTTATTATCGCTAATTGCCCAGTAGTATGGAAGAGCAAAACCGGCTCCTACAGTTGTACTACTCGTAAAAAATGGAGCCAAAAAGCCAGATTGTCTTTTAACAGTTGGATCCGGATGAAAAAATTTTGGAAAATAAAATATGGGTATATCATATAATTTTAACGTTGCATGATCATAATATATAGTTTTTTTTACTTTATCGTGGGTGATTTTTTTTGCTTTCAAAGTCCAGGGTGGACACTTGCCATCTCTTTTTTTACAAACAGTAAATACTCCTTTAGATAAATCTGTTTTATACTTTGATATAAAAATATCATTGGCAACAAAACGTGGATCACTTTCTTTACTTACACCAAAATTTTCCTGATCTAAGATTACACTAACATCCGATCCTATCATTTCATTTTTCTTTGTATCAACATAAAGTTCTTTAAGAAAATATTTATTTTTTTTTATGTCAATAATTTTTATTTTACCTACTGATGAAAATAGGTTATCTGCTATATGATATTGAAACATGCTTGTTTCAATTTTATTTCCATCATTGTCAATAAAAATTGAATTGCTATTTGAACTTAATATTTTTTTTCTTGTATCATACGAAATATTTTTCGTGATAAGTTTATATCCTTCTCTTAATACTAATTCAGTGTTGTCGTAAGTTGTAATAATCTCACTTATTTTGTCATATGTAGCTCTGTCAGTAGTTAAGATATTTCCTTCTATATCAGTAATTTTTACCCGTCCCTCGGCTAACAGAAATTTTCTTAATTTTTTATAGGTTATTTTATCAGCACTTATAACTTTTCCTTCAGAATCTACAGCTTTAACAGATCCTTCACCTACAAGAATTTCGTTTTCTTTATCAATCAAAATTTCATTAGCTGTTATATTAAATTCTTCTGCACTAAGATCGAAATTAAATACGAAAAAAATTAAGAAAAAGATAATTAAGAGATTTTTTCTATTTTTGGTTCGCATGAATAATTCCTACTGCACTAAAAATAAAGATAATTGCGATCGGCATCCAAACAGCGATTTCCATTGGTAATTTTCCTGTTTTGCCTAATACTGCAGAAAAATCATTGAAGAAATAAATTAGTACACTTGCAACTATTGCAATAAATACATAAGTCCAATTATTTTCTTTAAACCTTACTCCCAAAGTAAAAACACTACTTAATAAGATCATACTTAATAGAAAAAAAGGAAAAGCATAGGATCTTTGCAATTTTGCTTCCATTTCTCTTGTGGAATAACCTCTTTCTTCTAAAAGTTTTATTTCATTAGCAATGCTCCAAAACGAAATAGTGTCTAAATTTGAGTATAGGCTATTAATTTTTATAACGTCATACATACTAATGTGAGAATAATTTTTTAAATTCTCTGAAAGAATTTTTCCATCATTACTTATTATTCTCACATTTTTTAAAGCCCATTTTGTCGAACTTATATTTGCAGATTCAGCCTCAATTCTTCTTGTAAAATTATTGTTTTGGTCAAATTCGTAAATTGTTACATTTATCAATTTGTTACCTTCTAAAGACGAAGATCTTATAATGTTATTTATTTCTAAATTTTTTTCTTTAATCCATATTCCATTTATAGTAATTGCCGCAAGATAATCTTTATCTCTTTCGTAACTTCCTTTAATAGTTTCATATTTTTTTACCAGAAGTGAAGTAATTGGATTTATTGATGTTATAAAGAAAATACCCAAAATTATTGATAAGATGCTCGGAATTAAAATTATCGAAAAATTTGACATTCCGAAAACATTTATAACTGTGGCTTCGTCTGTTTTTTTTATTTTTAAAAAAAACCATAATCCGGATAATAAAATTATGAAAGGAAACATGTTATAGAACAAACTTGGAACGTATAATAGTGATAGGGCAATAGGAATATAAAGACCAACATCAATGTCTTTAAAGAAATTTATTTCTTCAAATACATTCATAAGAACCCCTAAGCAAAAAAAAATTAAACTCATATTGATAATGATTTTGATAAGTTCCGTAGCCAAATATTTATTTATTATGAAAGTTCTAATCATGTTTATTAGGATAAATTCTCATATTTGAATGCTCTTATTAAAGCTAAGTAAAATAATGGAGCCGTTCCTATAGGCAACAAGTAATAAATGATTGTATGATTCCATGAAATTCCAGAATATCTTACTATTATTTCGGCTAGAACTAGAATTAGAACACCAATAAAAAAATAAATATATTTATTTAAATAAAACATTTTTTTATCTCTTCTCGACGTAAGTAGAAAACAACTTATTAAAGAAATTAACGGAATGTAAATGGGCATCCCAAACCTTTTGTTGATTTCTATTTTAGTATCCATCATGGATTTTTTACTGTCGTCGCAATTATGCCTAACAATATTATTTTGTGTAAAACAGAGCAAAATTTGCATCGTTGGTGTTTCTTGCATTTTTGGTTCAGAAATACTTTTAGTAGAAATTCCTGAAAGATTTAATGTAGTTTTTTGAAATTGAATAATATTTACATCACCATCATCATTTAATTTTTGGATATTGCCATTGTACAAAATTAAATTCTTTTCATCTTCACTCATATGGCCAGATTTTGCAAAAATTGTAGAAGAAGATGAACCTGCTATTTTTGATAAAATTTTGCCATCATCTCGTATAAAAATATTTTTATAAATCTGATTTTCATCTTTTTTTTCAATAAATATTGTAAGACCTTCAACCGCATCATTAAACTGTTTTTCTTTAAGCAGGGATGGGATAAATTGTAATTGCGAATTTTTTAATAATGTTCTAGAAAAATTTAATAATGTTGGATTAAAAATGTTAGTCAACAAAAGTTGTAGAAGCATGACTAATACAGATATACGAAATATAAGATTTACAACATGAATCTTATTTAATCCAGATGTCCAAAGAACTATTAGCTCATTATCCCTTTCAAATTTTATGATCGTTAATATGATCGCTGTCAGGAAGCAAAAGGGAATTAATTTTGTTAACACTTTAGATAGTGTTAAAAGAGAATAATAAAAATAAGTTGTAAATGCGTGACCATCCTCTGTAACAAGATCTAGGTAGTTTACGGCTTGAATTGTCCAAACTACTGCTGCTAAAGCAAACAAGGTTACAGTAAAATATATTACAAACTCGTAAAAAAAATATTTGTAAATTGTCTTTTTCATTGTAAAAGTTGTATTATATAGTTAATAAATCAACTTTGATTAGAATTCAATTTATACGTTAAAGAGAGAAAAAATGTTAAGTTTTGCAAGTAGTTTAAGCCCTGATAGTGACGCATTTGTAATATTTGTAACAGAAAAGTATGTTTACAAGGATAAAAGAGATGTTTTATCTAGTGACACGGTTCAAAAAATAAATTCTTTTCTTAGTGTATTAAAAGTAAAAAAAAAAGAGGAAGATATAAGTTCTATTGATATTTCAGATCGACAGAAGTGTTTCATAATCAGGGTAAAAAATAAATATAATAGTTATTTTCCACAGGAAAGAGGGGGAGCTTTCTTTTCTCACTTAAAAAAGTTTAAAGATATTGGCAAAGTTGATTTGTATCCAGATAGTTTAGACTTTGATAGTGATAAGTTAGTAGGTTTTTTTTCAGAATTCATTTTTGGTTTTAGTTTAAAAAGTTACAAATTTAATAAATACAAAACCCTAGATAAAAAAGAAATTGATAAAAAAATTAATTTCAAAATAGTGACCTCAAATAGGTCAAAAATAGAAAAAAAATATAAATACTATGATGCTATAAGAGAAGGTGTGTTTTTAACTAGAGATCTAGTTTCAGAGCCACCAAATATTCTAAATCCAAAAGCTTATGTGTCAGAAATAAAAAAACTTTCAAAACTAGGACTTAATATTAAAATTTATAACGAAAAAGAAATGAAGAAATTAGGTTTAAATGCTTTATTAGGAGTTGGTCAAGGAAGTGTGAACGAATCCTATTTGGTTGCAATAGAATGGAAAGGTAAAAAGCAATCAAGCCAAAAACCATTAGTTTTTGTCGGAAAGGGTGTTTGTTTTGATACAGGTGGTATTTCTTTGAAGCCAGCAAAATTTATGGAAGAAATGAAATACGATATGGCCGGATCAGCAGTTGTTGTTGGATTACTAAAATCGTTTGCATTAAGAAAAGCAAAAATAAACGCTGTTGGGGTGGTAGGCTTAGTTGAAAATATGCCTGGCGGTAATGCACAAAGACCAGGTGATATTGTCAAATCTTTTTCAGGAAAAACTATAGAAGTACTTAATACTGATGCAGAGGGAAGATTGGTATTAGCAGATGCATTAAGTTTTGCAGAAAAAAAATATAAACCGAAATTTATTATAGATCTTGCTACATTAACCGGTGCAATAATTATTAGTCTGGGGGAAGAGTATGCCGGTTTGTTTTCTAATAATGATGAATTATCAAAAAATATTTTTAAATCAAGCGAGAATGTAAACGAAAAAGTATGGAGACTTCCACTTCACAAAAATTATGATAAGCTAATGAACTCTACTATTGCTGATGTACAAAATATTAATTATGTTGGTGGTGCCGGCGCCATCACGGCTGCACAATTTTTACAAAGATTTATTTTAAATAAAACACCGTGGGCCCACTTAGATATTGCTGGAATGGCATTTTCGAAAAAAGCTGCAAACTTGAATCCCGGAGGGGCAACTGGTTTTGGAGTTAGATTATTAAACTACTTGGTAAAAGAATATTACGAATAAAATTATGATTGAACAAACTTTATCAATCATTAAACCAGATGCTGTTGAAAGAAATATAGCTAATAAAATAAAAGTTTTTTTTGAAAAAAATAATTTAAAAATTTTAAAGAGCAAAAAAGTAAAAATTTCTAAAGAAGAAGCATCTGAATTTTATAAAGCACATCAAACAAAGCCATTTTATAAAGAATTATGTAATTATTTGTCATCCGGACCTATAGTTGTGATGATATTAGAAGGCGAAAATGCAGTATCAAAAAATAGGCAATTAATGGGAGCAACAGATCCGTCAAAAGCAGAGGAAGGAACATTAAGAAAAATGTATGGTCTTTCAATCGGTAAAAATTCAGTTCATGGGTCAGATAGTGCCGAAAATGGAAAAACTGAAATAGATTTTTTCTTTAAATAAAAATTACTTAAATACTGATATTATTGACTGAGGATAAAGTTTATGTTCCTGCTTTAAAATTTTTGTTTTAAGAGAGTTTTCCGTTTCATTTTTATCTATCAAGGTTTTTTTTTGCAAAATGATTTTGCCGGAGTCTAATTTTGGAGTAACTAAATGAACTGTGCAACCAGAATATTTTTCTCTACTTTTTAAAACTCTTTTATGAGTATTTAATCCCTTATATTTTGGTAGCAGGGAAGGGTGAATATTAACAATTTTATAACCAAAGGTTTTTATGAAGTTCTTTGATAGTATTTTCATAAAACCCGCAAGACACAAGAATTTAATTTTTCTTTTTTTAATTTCAAACAAACTATTTCTTTCAAATTTTTCTTTATTATCAGATGGAAAAAATTTGTATGGAATAGAATACTGTTTAGCAAAACGAAGCCCTTTTGCATTTGGATTATTTGATATAATTAATTGAATTTTAATAGGGAAATTGTAGTCTCTTGAACTTTTTATTAACGATCTAAGGTTTGATCCATTACCGGAAATAAGGACGCATGATCTTATTTTGTTTACCATCGTAATTTACCTAATGTTTTAATTTTTGATTTTTCTTTAGATATAAAACCTATTTGATATGGTTGATACTCTTTAGAAAATATTTTTTTAATCTTATTCACATTTCGTTTATTTGTAATTAAACAAAATCCAACTCCACAATTAAATGTTTTAAGCATTTCTGAGTCCTTAATATTATTTTTTCTCAACCATCTGAAAATGGATTTAGTTTTGATTTTAGATAAATCAATATTTAAACACAAATTTTCAGGAACAACTCTAATTAAATTATCTAATAACCCACCGCCTGTTATATTGGCGCAGCCATGAATTAATTTTTTTTTATTAATTTTATTAAGTTCTTTTACATAAATTTTAGTTGGTTTAATTAACTCTTTTTTAATATGTGTAGATAAAAATGAATTTGTCTTTTTTTGTAAAATTTTTCTAATAAGTGAAAATCCATTTGAGTGTATTCCCGATGAAGGTATAGCTAAAATAATATCATTTAATTTGATATTACTTTTTGTTAATAAATTTTTTTTTTCTACTAAACCAACAGCAAATCCAGCCAAATCAAATTTATTTTTGCTATATGTTCCTGGCATTTCAGCCGTTTCTCCTCCAATTAAAGCACATTCAGATAACTTACATCCAGAAACTATACCATCTAAAATTTTTTTAACTTTATTGAGTTTGAGTTTATTAATTGCAATATAATCTAAAAAAAAAATTGGTTTTGCTCCTTGAACTATTAAATCATTTACACACATTGCCACCAAATCAATTCCAATTGTATTATATTTCTTAATTTGATTTGCTATTTCAATTTTTGTACCAACACCATCCGTAGACGATACTATAAGAGGATGACTCATTTTTAATGACGACAAGTCAAAAATAGATCCGAAACTTCCAATATTTTTAAAAGACCCTGTATCAATATTTTTTTTGTAAGTTTTTCTTGATATTTTAGATATGTAGCTTACTAGCTTATCAGCAACTGCCATATTAACACCGCTTTTTTTGTAAGTATTATAGGTTTTTTTCATGAAAAATTATTTATTATTAAAATATTTAGTAGCCTTTTTAAGAGAATATATTTTTATTTTTTTTACAGCAACTATATTTTTATTCATCTTATTTACAAAAAGTTTTTCGGAAGAAAATGTTTTCACTATAAATAATGTTGCAGTCAAAGGAAATATAGATTTAAACTTTTCAAGAGAAAAATATATTAATAAGGCTTTTTCAAATTCTTTTGAGATACTTATGAACAAGATTCTACTTTCAAGGGATTTTACAAAAGTAAATAATATAAAATTAAAACAAATAAAAAGTTTAATTAACAGCTTTCAGATTTTGGAAGAAAGTTACCGTAAAGACGAATATAAAGCTAAAATTAAAATATTTTATAGTGATGCCAAAGTAAAAAAATTTTTAAGGCAAAAAAATATTTCATTTTCACAGCCTGAAAATATTTCTGCAATTTTTTTTCCTGTTCTTATTATTAATAATGAAATTCAAAATTTTAGTGAAAACTTTTTTTATAAACATTGGACAGAAATTGAAATTAAAAATGAATTAATAAATTTTATATTACCTCTGGAGGACTTAGAAGATATTTCTAAAATAATGGAAATGAAAAATAGAATTGAAGAACTTGACGTTGATGTTTTAGTAAACAAGTATGATATAAAAAGTTATGTTTTTGCATTATTTGATTATCAAGATAAGAAATTAAATATACATGTCAAAACAAACTTCAATAATAATAAAACAAATAAAAATTATTTATACGAAGTAGAAAATATGAATGATGGGTTGGTGCTAAATTCTATTGCCAAAGATCTAAAGTTTAAAATTACTGATCTTTGGAAAGAAGAAAGTCTTATCAACCTTTTGATGCCATTATCAATAAGATTACAATATCAACATTCAAATCTTGAAGATCTAGATAAATTAAGAAATATTTTTTACAAAATAGGTCTAATTGATAGTTACATTTTAGAAGAATTTAATATTAATAATTCTTTTTTTAAAATATATTATTATGGCAATCCAAAAAAACTGATAACAGAATTATTAAAATTTGGATATCAGTTAAAAAATGATCAGGGATATTGGCGACTATATTTAAATGAGTGATCAATTAATTTTAAAATTTCCATCTCATCAGGCTTATAAAAAAGAAGATTTCTATGTTTCTCCCAGCAATCAAAAGGCATATGATTTTATAAATAGTTGGCCAAAATGGATAAAACGAACTGTTAATATTTTTGGTCCCTCTGGTTCTGGAAAATCTCATTTGGCATCTATATTAAAAAGTAAAACTTCATGTTTACAAATTGAAACCAAAAAATTAAGTGACGAAATTTTTTTTAAGTTTAAAACAAAAGAGACTTTAATAATTGAAAATTTGGATAGAAAGGTTTCAGAAAAATTATTATTCTCACTGTGGAATATTGCTTTGCAAGATAACAAATATCTCTTAATTACTTCAAAAAAACCAATCAATTCAGTTAAATTTAAATTGCGAGATTTAACGTCTAGAGTCACTAGCAGCTTAATTATTGGTATAAATCTTCCTAGTGATGATTTAATTAGTGTAATTCTTGCAAAAAACTTTTCAGATAAACAAATTACGGTTGAGAAAAAACATATTGATTACATTATCAAAAGAATAGATAGATCGTATGAAAAAATATCCCAATTTATTTTAACTTTAGATAAATATTCTTTAAAAAAAGGAAGCCCATTTGCCTTAAAATTGATTAAAGAAGTATTAAAAATGATATAAATTTTTAAAAAGGAATCACTTTGCATAAATTCAGAACTCACACTTGTTCAGAAATAACTAAGAAAAATTCTGGCACGACGGTTAAACTTTCCGGATGGATTCATAGAAAAAGAGATCATGGCAATCTTCTCTTTTTTGATTTGAGAGATCATTTTGGTTTAACTCAATGCGTAATCGAAAATAGCAATAATTTTTTTAAAATTGTAGAAAAAATAAAACCAGAATCCGTCGTTTGTGTGTCTGGCAAAGTAGTTAATAGGTCTGCCGATACTATAAATAAAGATTTGTTTACTGGCGAGGTAGAAGTAAAAATTTCCTCATTTGAAATTTTGTCTGAATCACTGGATTTGCCCATGCCAGTTTTTGGAGAACAAGATTATCCAGAGGAGACAAGACTAAAATATAGATTTTTGGATTTACGTAGACAAGAAATGCATGAAAATATTGTTCTAAGATCAAAGGTAATTTATTTTATAAGAAATAAAATGATAGCAGATGGTTTTTTAGAATTTCAAACTCCAATCTTAACTGCCTCAAGTCCTGAGGGGGCAAGAGATTTTTTAGTTCCAAGCAGAATGCATCCAGGAAAATTTTATGCTTTACCACAAGCTCCACAACAATTTAAACAAATGGTTATGATTTCGGGTTTTGATAAATATTTTCAAATTGCACCATGTTTTAGAGATGAAGATGGTCGAGCAGACAGAAGTCCCGGAGAACATTATCAACTAGATATGGAAATGTCGTTTGTTGAACAAGATGATGTTTTTAATGCAATGGAACCTATTTTTTTTAAGTTGTTTACTGAATTTGGAAAAGGAAAAACTGTTTCTAAAACTCCATTTAAAAAAATTACTTACAAAAGCTCAATGTTAAAATATGGTACAGACAAGCCCGATTTAAGAAATCCAATCGAAATATTTGATGTTACAGAAGTTATGAAAAGAAATGATGTTAAATTAGATATTTTTAAAAAATTAATTGAAAAAGGTGGAGTCGTTAGAGCTATACCTGCTCCAAACACGTCTTCTAAACCTAGAAGTTTTTTTGATGGATATAATAATTGGGCTAAAGAAGAAGGAGCAAAAGGACTAGGTTATATTGTATTAGAAAAAAATAAAGGTAAATTAATTGGAAAAGGACCTATAGGAAAGTTTTTTTCTGAAAAAGCTATCGCTGAATTGGCAAAAATTTGTAAATTAAAAGAAAAAGATACAGTATTTTTCTCTTCCGATAAAGTAAAAGAAGCGGAAAGAATTTCTGGAATTGTTAGACAAAAATTAGGTAAAGAACTTAATCTTATAAACAATAAAAAGTTTGAATTTTGTTGGATAACTGATTATCCCATGTATCAATATGATGACAAAGAAAAAAAAATTGATTTTAGTCATAACCCTTTTTCAATGCCACAAGTTAGTTTAAAAGATTTTGATAAAACTGATCCTTTATCAATACTTGCTTATCAATATGACCTGGTATGTAATGGTTATGAAATATCTTCGGGCGCAATAAGGAACCATTTACCTAATTTAATGTATAAAGTTTTTTCTAAAGTTGGTTATTCTAAGGAAGTTGTAAATAAGAAATTTGAAGGAATGATTAAAGCTCTTTCATATGGAGCCCCACCGCACGGCGGAATGGCTCCTGGAATTGACAGAATTGTT
>Ga0208337_1000006_pt1 | contig 41483 bp, 35 predicted proteins | sample DeeseametaMP0371_FD_184213 | JGI IMG/M metagenome (GOLD analysis project Ga0208337, IMG submission 184213) | Marine microbial communities from the Deep Atlantic Ocean - MP0371 (SPAdes) | ecosystem: Environmental > Aquatic > Marine > Oceanic | place: East of Porto Seguro, South Atlantic Ocean... | reverse complement strand
CGCCCTTATACCCCTGCATGGCAGGAGAAAATCACCGGCGTTTCGGCTGAGCAGTGCACCCGTATTGCTCGTGAGTTCGCCGACAACGCCAATAAAACCAACGGGCGTAGCATGATCATCGTCGGTGCCGGTATGAACCACTGGTACCACATGGACATGAACTACCGCGGCCTGATCAACATGCTGGTCATGTGCGGCTGCATCGGTCAGAGCGGTGGCGGCTGGGCTCACTATGTGGGTCAGGAAAAACTGCGCCCGCAGACGGGCTGGACGCCGTTAGCCTTTGGCCTTGATTGGCAGCGTCCGCCGCGTCATATGAACTCCACCTCGTTCTTCTATAACCACTCCTCCCAGTGGCGCTACGAGAAGCTTGAGATTAAAGAAATTCTTTCGCCGTTGGCCAAGGCCGAGGATTACCCCGGTAGCCTGATCGACTTTAACGTGCGCGCTGAGCGTATGGGCTGGCTGCCGTCAGCACCTCAACTGGACGCTAACCCGCTGCGCCTGGCGAAAAAAGCTGAAGCCGCGGGTATGTCTACCGCCGACTATGCGGTTCAGCAGCTCAAGAGCGGCGAACTGCGCTTTGCCGCAGAAGACCCGGACGCGCCAGAGAACTTCCCGCGCAATATGTTCATCTGGCGCTCCAACCTGCTGGGCAGTTCCGGTAAGGGCCATGAGTATATGCTCAAGTACCTGCTGGGTACTCGTCACGGTATTCAGGGCAAAGACCTGGGTGACTTCGGTGGCCAGAAACCCGAAGAAGTGAAATGGCACGAAGAGGCGCCGGAAGGCAAGCTCGACCTGCTGGTGACCCTGGACTTCCGCATGTCCACCACCTGTCTCTACTCGGATATCGTGCTGCCCACGGCCACCTGGTACGAGAAGGACGACCTTAACACTTCTGACATGCACCCCTTTATTCACCCCTTGACTGCCGCCACCGACCCGGCCTGGGAGTCGCGTAGCGACTGGGATATTTACAAGGGTATTGCTAAATCGTTCTCCAAGGTATGTGTGGGGCACCTGGGGGAGGAGACCGACCTAGTCACCCTGCCCATGCAGCACGACTCCCCGGGTGAACTGGCCCAACCGCAAGTACTGGATTGGAAAAAAGGCGAGTGCGCGCCGATTCCCGGTAAAACCATGCCTTCGCTGATCGAGGTCAAGCGTAACTACCCCGAGACCTACGAACGCTTCACCTCTGTTGGACCGTTGCTGGAAAGTATTGGCAACGGCGGCAAGGGTATTGCCTGGAACACCGATGCTGAAGTCGAGCTGCTGGGTAAGCTCAACCATCGCAAGCTGGACGGCCCACATAAAGGCCGCCCACTGATCGACAGCGCTATTGATGCCGCCGAGATGATTCTGACCCTGGCTCCGGAAACCAACGGCGCCGTGGCAGTAAAAGCGTGGGATGCACTCTCCAAAATTACCGGGCGTGATCACACGCATTTGGCTAGGCCCAAACACGAAGAGAAAATTCGCTTTCGCGATATCGTCGCTCAGCCGCGCAAGATCATTTCCAGCCCGACCTGGTCCGGCCTAGAGGATGAGCACGTCTCCTATAACGCCGGTTACACCAATGTTCACGAGCTGATTCCCTGGCGCACCGTGAGTGGACGTCAGCAGTTCTATCAGGATCATGCCTGGATGCGCGCTTTCGGCGAAAGCCTGCTGGTCTATCGCCCGCCCATCGATACCAAGGCAGCCAAAGGCTTCACGCTGCCCGCCGACAATGGTTTCAAGAGCAAGGCGCTGAACTTCCTCACGCCGCACCAGAAGTGGGGCATTCACTCCACTTACTCCGACAATCTGCTGATGTTGACGCTCAACCGCGGCGGCCCGGTGGTGTGGCTCTCCGAGACGGATGCAGCCGAGATCGATATCGAGGACAACGACTGGATCGAGGTCTACAACGCCAACGGCTCGATTGCCGCGCGGGCAGTGGTCAGCCAGCGGGTCAAGGCGGGCATGGTGATGATGTATCACGCTCAGGAGCGCAACGTGAACGTCCCAGGCTCTGAGGTCACCGGCACGCGGGGCGGTATTCACAACTCGGTCACCCGTGTCTGCCCCAAGCCAACCCATATGATCGGCGGCTACGCGCAGCTCTCTTACAGTTTTAATTATTACGGCACCGTCGGCTCAAACCGCGATGAGTTCGTGTTAGTGCGCAAGATGAAACACGTTGACTGGCTGGATGGTGAAGGCAATGACAGCGTTCAGGAGGCCGTGAAATGAAAATTCGTTCCCAGGTAGGCATGGTTCTCAACCTTGATAAGTGTATCGGTTGCCACACCTGTTCGGTGACCTGCAAAAATGTCTGGACCAGTCGCGAAGGTATGGAGTACGCCTGGTTCAACAATGTCGAGACCAAGCCCGGTATCGGCTATCCCAAAGAGTGGGAGAACCAGGCCAAGTGGAAGGGCGGCTGGATGCGCCGTACCGATGGCCGGATTGAACCGCGTATTGGTGGCAAATGGCGGGTGCTGGCGAATATCTTCGCCAACCCCGACCTGCCCGAAATGGACGACTACTATGAGCCGTTCACTTTCGACTACCAACACCTGCATACCGCCAAGATCGGCGAGCACCAGCCGGTGGCACGCCCACGCTCGCTGATTTCCGGTCAGCGCATGAAAAAGATCGAATGGGGCCCGAACTGGGAAGAGATCCTGGGCACCGAGTTCGCCAAGCGGCGCAAAGACGCCAACTTCGACAAGGTGCAGGCAGATATCTATGGCCAGTTTGAAAACACCTTCATGATGTACCTGCCGCGACTGTGCGAGCACTGCTTGAACCCCACCTGCGTAGCCAGCTGCCCGAGCGGTGCCATCTACAAGCGGGAAGAGGACGGCATCGTTCTAATTGACCAGGACAAGTGCCGTGGCTGGCGGATGTGTATCTCCGGCTGCCCCTACAAAAAGATCTACTACAACTGGAAAAGCGGTAAGTCCGAGAAGTGTATCTTCTGCTACCCGCGTATCGAGGCCGGTCAGCCAACTATCTGCTCCGAGACCTGTGTGGGCCGCATTCGCTATCTCGGTGTTCTGCTCTATGACGCTGACCGCATTGAAGAGGTGGCAAGCTCTCCCGACGAGCGTGACCTCTACCATCGCCAGCGCGAGATCTTCCTTGATCCCAACGACCCGGAAGTGATTGCCCAGGCCCGGCGGGATGGTATCCAGGAGAACGTCATCAAGGCGGCCCAAGCCTCACCGGTCTATAAGATGGCCATCGACTGGGGGCTGGCGCTACCGTTGCACCCGGAATACCGCACGCTGCCGATGGTGTGGTACGTGCCGCCGCTGTCGCCGATTCAGTCCGCCGCCGAGGCAGGCCATGTGGAGTTCGACGGCATCCTGCCCAAGATCGAATCACTGCGTATCCCGGTGAAGTACCTGGCTAACCTGTTGACAGCCGGCGAGGAAGAGCCTGTGGTGTTGGCGCTCAAGCGCTTAATGGCGATGCGTGTCTACATGCGCGGCAAGCACGTGGAGGGTACCCCCAACGCCGAAGTGCTCGATGCCGTGGGGCTGAGCGTGGCCCAAGTAGAGGAGATGTACCGCTACCTGGCCATTGCCAACTACGAGGATCGTTTCGTGATCCCCACCAGCCATCGGGAAATGGCCACCGAAGCCTTCCCTGAACGGGGAGGATGCGGCTTTACCTTTGGTGATGGTTGCCACGGTGAGAGCCAGCCCAGCCTGTTCAATGGCCGTAAGCAGACCAGCGTTTTGGTAAAACCGGTAGAGGTCTTCGACCCGCAGCCACAATTTGAGGAGTCTCGTCATGACTGAAGCCGCTACCCAATCGCCCACCCCGGTAGAGCCGTCGTTCGAGCCGCTACAGGGTATGCGAAGCCTGCGCGTACTGGCCCGCCTGCTCGATTACCCGACCCAGGAACTGCAGGATGCCAGCGGTGAGCTCATCGAAATCCTCAATGCCGAGCGCCGCCTGGGGGCGGCTCTCAAGTCGTCGCTAATGGAGTGGTGTCAGCGTCTCCAAGAGGGTGACTTGCTTGAGCTGCAGGCCGAGTACGTCGCCATGTTCGATAAGGGACGGGCTACCTCGCTGCTGCTATTCGAACACGTTCACGGCGAGTCCCGTGATCGTGGTCAGGCCATGGTGGATCTTATGGCTGAGTACAGCGCGGCCGGGTTCGAGTTGGATGCCCGTGAACTGCCCGATCATCTACCGGTATTTCTTGAATACCTTTCGATGTGCGACGAAGCCGAGATCGGCCGCTGGCTGGGCGAAATACGCCATATCCTGGCGCTGCTGACCGCACGACTGGAGGAGCGGGGAGCGGATCACGCGCTAGTACCGCTGTCACTTTTGGCGTTAATTGGGGCCGAGGGCGAGGTCGAAGAGCATCGGCCCCAGGTCAAAAAAGAAGCGCCTGACAACACGCCCGAAGCATTGGACGCCGTATGGGAAGAAGAGGCAGTACGCTTCTCGGCCACTTCTGACGAAGACTGCGCGCTGCAGTCTGCGGAAGGGCGGCGGCTTGCTGAACGCAAGAATGCGGTGCACAGCGACCCCGTCAAAATCATGCCGTCCGCCTGGAGCGCTTCCCCTCCCTCAACCGTGGCCGATCGCTAAAAGGAGAAACGCCATGTTCATAGAATATCTGCAACATCTTATCTACGGCTATTACCCCTACCTGGCCGGTACGGTGTTCTTGGTCGGCAGTCTCATGCGTTACGACCAAGGCCAGTTCACCTGGAAGACCGGCTCCAGCCAAATGCTGTCCTCAAAAAACATGCGACTGGCCAGCAACCTGTTCCATATCGGGATTATCGTCATCTTCTTCGGTCATTTGGTGGGCATGCTCACGCCACACTGGGTCTATGCGCCTTTCCTGCATGCCGGTACCAAACAGCTGATTGCCATCGTGGTCGGCGGTATCGCCGGTGCCATGTGCGTGGTGGGCGGCGCCATGTTGCTCTATCGGCGAGTGGTCAATCCTCGCGTAAAGGCGTCGTCGAGCATGATGGATACCTTGATCCTGGGTTTGATCGTCTTACAGGCATGTCTTGGCATGGTGACCATCATTTTCTCGCTAGGCCATATGGACGGCGAGATGATGTTGACACTCTCCAGCTGGGCGCAATCCATCGTCTTCTTTAGCGGCGGCGCAGCGGACTATATGCAGGAAGTGTCATGGATCTACAAACTGCATATCTTTATCGGTCTGACCATCATCCTGCTGTTCCCCTTCTCGCGCTTGGTGCATGTGTGGAGCGTACCGTTTGGCTATGTGACCCGGCGCTATCAGCTTGTCCGCCGTCGCGCCTAAACACTTGCTGTGCTTGCCCAGGCCTAGAGGAGAAATAACATGCAGATGATTGATATCGAACAACTACCAGGGGGTGTCGCCCCGCCTCCGGTGCGCGTCGGCGACGCTAGTATCGATGAAGCAACGATTGCGTTAGAGATGCAGTATCCCCCCGCCGAAACGGCGGGGGAGGCCCAGCTTCAGGCGGCTCGTGCCTTAGTGGTTAGAGAGCTGCTGCGCCAGCGAGCTAACGTCCTGGGTCTACTATCGACACAGGAAGCCAGCGAAGCGCAGGAGGATGCGGCGATTGCTGCCTTGCTTGAGCAGGAACTTGAGGTGCCCGAGCCGGGAGAAGCCGATTGCCAACGCTTTTTTGATACCCACCGTGAGCGCTTCAGCGAGCCGACCCAGCTACGTGTAAGGCATATTCTGCTAGCAGCGGCGCCAGATGACTCCCAGGGCCGCGATGACGCGTACCAGCTTGGCGAAAAACTGCTTAAAGAACTTAATTCCATACCCGAGCGGTTTGCCGAATTTGCGCAATACCACTCCGCGTGCCCTTCAAAAGAGATGGATGGTGATTTGGGCTGGCTAGTGTCAGGCCAGACCGTTCCTGAGCTGGATCGCGCTTTGCAGCACCTGCCCGAAGGCCTTCACGAGCGCCCCTTGGCGTCTCGCTATGGCTGGCATGTAGTAATCATTGACGAACGGCGTGAAGGGCGGGCGTTACCTTTCGATCAGGTGGCCGACCGAGTGCGCCACAGCCTCCGGGAGCAGGCGACGCGACGTGCGTTGCGCCACTATTTGCTGGCGTTAGAGAGCGAAATAGGCGTCGAGGGGATTGTTCTGGATGACGATGCTGGCGGCAGCTTGATGCAGTAGGAAAGCTAATAGGAGAGGCTTGATGTCCCATGTTCCTGTAAATGCTCTTTTCACCCCGCTTGGCATCGCAGTACTAACGGTTTCCGATACGCGTGGCTTCGACGAGGATGGCAGCGGTGACCTGCTGGTTAAGCATCTGAACGAAAGCGGCCATATTCTGGTAGAGAGACGCATCGTACCTGATGATATCTACCAGGTTCGCGCCGTGGTCTCGGGATGGATTGCACGAACAGATATCCACGCGATCCTGGTTAATGGTGGCACCGGTTTTACTGCCCGGGATACCACTCCCGAGGCGTTGATACCGCTGTTCGACAAAGCGATTGAGGGGTATGGCGAGCTGTTCCGCCACTACTCCCTGAAGACCATTGGCACAGCGACGATCCAGTCTCGCGCCGTCGCGGGGGTGGCCAACCGAACGATGATATTCGCGATGCCCGGCTCGCCCAAAGCGTGTGCGTTGGCGTGGGACAGAATTATCGCTTTGCAGCTGGACGCCCGCACTCGGCCCTGCAACTTCGCCGCCATGGTCCTGCCTTCAGCGACCCTGTGTAACGGGCGTCACACAACGACCTCTGCCAATGATGGGGTGCGTTTATGAACTGTCACTGCGCAGAAATAGTCACGCCCGGCTTGTTAGATCTGTTTGATGCACGCCAACGGCTTATCGACGCCGCCACGCCCATTAATGCAGTAGAAAACATCACCCTAGAACAATCGGCGGGGCGAGTGCTGGCAGAAACGCTGGTCGCACCTCTCGATATGCCGGGTGTGGATAATAGCGCTATGGATGGTTACGCGCTGTGCCTGGCTGATTACCAAGCGGCACCTCCCGGCGCAGGCTTACCCATTCTTCAACGCGTACCGGCGGGCGCAGGCGTCATGCTACTACCGAAAGGAGGCTGCGCGCGTATTTTTACCGGCGCGCCGGTGCCCGTGGGGGCAGATATTGTGGTGCCTCAAGAGCGGGTCACCCTTGATCAGCACGGGCATATACACCTTGAGGGTAACGTGGTGGTAGGCGCTAATATTCGCCGTCAAGGCGAGGAGACCCGCATGGGAACCCCGCTACTCGCCGCGGGTAAGTTTCTTGATGCCGCGTCGATTGCGTTGTTGGCAAGCCATGGAATCAATGCCGTGACCGTCAAACGGCGCCTGCGGGTGGCACTGCTCTCAACCGGAGATGAACTGATTGCCCCTGGCATGTCGCGGTCTCCGGGGCAGGTGTACGACAGCAATCGCGCCATGCTTAGCGTACTGCTAGCGCAAGCTCAGTGCGACGTGCTGGATTTGGGCGTCATCGCTGATTCGCCGGCGTCATTGCATCAGGCCTTTGAACACGCACAAACCGTTGCAGATGTGGTGATGTGCACTGGGGGCGTTTCGGTAGGCGAAGAGGATCATGTTCGTCCGGTGATCGAGCAGCGCGGTGGACTACATTTTCATGGTGTCGCGATGAAGCCAGGGAAGCCCTTTGCTTTCGGTTATCTAGGCGCGGAGTCTTCCTCTTCCACCCCGTTAATGGCGCTGCCGGGTAACCCCGTGGCGTCCCTTGTGGGCTGGCAACTGCTGGCGCTGCCGTTTATCCATGCCATGCAAGGTAGAAGTGTCGCTGCGTTGCAGAGTTATCCCGTTATGGCAGGCTTTTCTCAGCGCGGCCCCAGGGGGCGTTGTGAGCTGTTAAGGGTGGTGCTGGACTGGGCAAGAGAGTTGCCGGTGGCGCAGTTAGCGGGTGGACAGGGCTCGCATATGCTCAGCGCGGCTAGCCAAGCCGATGGCTATTTAATGATCAATCCCGAAACAGACGTAGCAGAAGGGAGCACCTACCACTACTACCCCATTAATCAGTTCGCCGCTTGAATTTTTATACTCACTGTGGCTGCTGATGCTGTTTTCTTTTTATAGGAGAGGGTATGTCTTCACATCACAAACCCCGCACACTGATTTATGCCTGCTCCGGCTGCTCTGATGTGGCGCAACTTGCCAATAGCGTTGCCCTGCGTCTTGACCATGCAGGAGAGGCAGAAATGTCCTGCATTGCCGGTGTGGGCGGTGGTGTGCCCGGTCTGGTGCGCATTGCCCGCTCCGGGCGCCCTATCGTAGCCATTGACGGGTGCCAGATGCACTGCGCCAGCCACTGTCTCGCCAAAGCGGATGTGATACCCACAGAGCACGTAAAGCTATATGAAAACGGCCTGCGCAAGCGACGGGGTCAGTTTTATGATGAGCAAACAATTACCGAGGTTACCGCAGAGGTAAAAGGACTCATTGCCCGGCTGCCCGTTAATGCCAGTACCCAAGAGGAGCCCGTAGAATGAGTGCACTAGTAGATGGGTTTGGCCGCACGGTGCGTTACCTGCGTATATCGGTGACTGATCGTTGTGATTTTCGCTGTGTGTACTGCATGGCTGAGGAAATGACCTTTCTGCCACGCGCCCAGCTGCTGACCCTTGAAGAGATAGCCGCGCTTTCGCAGGCGTTTGTCGAGCTGGGCGTAGAGAAAATCCGCCTAACCGGCGGGGAGCCGCTGGTACGCCAGGGCGTACTCACGCTAGTGCAAAAACTCGGTGCATTGGAAGGTCTGCGCGAGCTGGCGATGACCACCAACGGCTCAGGCTTGGTCAAGCATGCCGATGCTTTGCGGCAAGGCGGGCTACATCGGCTCAATATTAGCCTCGACTCGCTCAAGCCCGAACGCTTTAAAGCATTAACCCGAACGGGGGATCTTGATCAGGTGGTCGCGGGTATCCGTGCAGCGCGCCGCGCTGGCTTTCAGTCGATTAAGCTCAACGCCGTACTGCTCAAGGGGCGCAATGACGACGAAATTCTCGACTTGGTAAACTTTGCCCGGAATGAGCAAGCCGATATCAGCTTTATCGAGGAGATGCCGCTGGGCGCTATCAGCGAACATAATCGTGGTGAAACCTTTCTTTCCACTGATGCGGTACGCGAGACCATAGAAAACCATTATCAACTCCTGCCCACCACCGAGACTACCCTAGGGCCATCCCGTTATTACCGCATGGTAGACAGCCAGTCGCGCATTGGCTTCATCTCTCCCCATAGCCATAATTTCTGTGGTGCCTGTAATCGTGTTCGGGTGACGGCAGAAGGGCGACTACTCCTTTGCTTGGGCAATGAGCACTCGGTAGATTTACGCGCTGTAATGCGGCGTTATCCGGGTGATACCCAGCGGCTTAAAGCGAGCATTGTGGCGGCCATGAAGAAAAAACCTGAGCGTCATCACTTCACCACGGATGGTGAGGTTCAAATAGTGAGGTTTATGAATGCAACAGGTGGCTAGGTAGTGCAGTTCCTATAGGAAACCTTACCCATGGCTATAGCCTCCATTTGCCATCGGAATGGAAATAGTGCCATGAGCGGCTTTAAGTATTTCTTTTCCAACGGCTTCCCACAAGAACAAAATTTTCCGTCGTCCAAATGGCTTGATGTAGTGGGTGCCCTCGATAAGGACGCTGTCTTTTAGCTGCTGTCGGATAGTACGGCAGTCGTACTTGATGCGCTGGGCAAGCTCTTCGGTCGTGAGATAGGTATAAGATGATTCCATCGAAAACCTCCAAAAGGAGTGGTATTCTGCGTGACTAAAAGGCATCTCAAATATCAGAATGCGATCCTGGATGACATTTTAGACAGCAAAAAACCATTCGCAATCGTTTTTTGACATTCAGGATAGCAAAAAAAGCATTTTCAGGAGGTTTTGATGGTTCGTTGTCATCTCGCGCGCTTGATGGGTGAGCACAAAATGAAGATTGTGGATGTTGCGCGTGAAACAGGGCTTAACCGCAATACTGTTACGCTTCTTTATAAAGAAACTGCTCAGCGAATCGAGCTGGATGCACTGGATAAGCTATGCAAGCTTTTCAATTGTGAGGTGGGCGATCTGCTAGAAATTCAAAAAAATCATGAGGAAATTAGAGATGATTAATACTGCCAGCCGTTGACTGAAGGTCGTAAGAATAAATTACTGACGCAAGCAACGGAGCGAATGTGTCACATATACGTCACAGATGTGTCACAGGAAGTTTGCAGACAAACAAAAACAAAAAAGGCAGATCAGTAAGTAACTGATCTGCCTTTCAAAATATTGGTAGCGGGGACCGGATTTGAACCGATGACCTTCGGGTTATGAGCCCGACGAGCTACCAGACTGCTCCACCCCGCATCAACGTGTGGCGTATTCTACGCATTTTTGACGCTAAGTCAACCCCTCATATAAATCGCTTTCTTGCTGGCAGTCATCTTCATCGTGCTGCAACATTGAGGGAGTAAAGCTATGCTTTCAATCAGCATAACAAAAAGCTTACTGTCGGTGTGTCGCCCAATAGAACAAGCGGCGTGCTGTGAGTGAAAGAAGCGCGAATGCGCTTATTCAGAGTGGCTTGCGACGCCATAACAGTGATTAAAGTCCAAGCCATTTGTCTTATCAGGGAGGTAGTCAATGGCCAATCAAGCCCCCGTCGCCTGGGTAACTGGTGGAACTGGTGGAATCGGAACGGCAATTTGTCGTTCGTTGGCAGATGCGGGTTATCTGGTGGTGGCGGGGTACCATAACCCCGACAAAGCCAAAATCTGGCTGGAAACCCAGCAAGCCGACGGCTATAACAATATCGCATTATCGGGTGTTGATTTGTCCGACCATAACGCCTGTCTCGAAGGCGCCCGCGAAATCCATGAAAAACATGGGCCGATCAGCGTGCTGGTCAACTGCGCAGGCATTACCCGCGATGGCACCATGAAAAAGATGTCCTATGAGCAGTGGTATCAAGTGATTGATACTAACCTTAATAGCGTCTTCAATACTTGCCGTAGCGTCATTGAGGGAATGCTGGAGAATGGCTATGGGCGCATTATTAACATCTCATCCATCAACGGTCGTAAAGGCCAGTTTGGTCAGGTGAACTACGCAGCGGCCAAAGCGGGAATGCACGGGTTAACCATGTCGTTGGCGCAGGAAACGGCCACGAAGGGTATTACCGTGAATACCGTCTCCCCCGGCTATATCGCCACCGACATGATTATGAAAATTCCGGAGCAGGTTCGTGAAGCGATTCGTGAGACGATTCCGGTAAAACGCTACGGCACCCCAGAAGAGATTGGTCGTTTGGTGACGTTCCTGGCCGACAAAGAGTCCGGCTTTATCACAGGTGCCAACATTGATATTAACGGCGGCCAGTTTATGGGCTAAGCCCTACCATTAAGCACCAGCGATCTTTTCACAAGAAAGAAAGCAAAAAACGGGGGGCGATGCGCCTCCCGTTTGCTTTGTGTGCTAGCGCTATGTGTAAGCGAGTTATGGCTGGGGCGGGCGGGCCAAACGGCTCAGTAGGTTATCCAGCTCATTGACTTCTTGCAGCCATAAGTTGTGGGGCATTGGCCCTAGCGCCAACAGCGCCACCAGTACCTCGTCCAGCTCATCCGCTTTACTGCGCTCAGTATGAATGCCGCTGTTTAAGCGCTCAACTTGAATGGCGAGTCGCAGTGGTTCATCACGCTGTTTGACGCTGCCTAAGGCGAGCAATGAAAGATGGACTCTTAGGCGTGCCAACTGCTCTTCTAACGCACTCTGTTGCTCACTTGAAAGTGGCAGTGGGGTAGAGAGGCGAGCGTGATTGCGCTGCTGGTGTGCTTCGTTGAAGGCCTCTGTTAGCTCAATGGATATCTCGCTGGTAGCCTCCACGGCCTGTGCGCCCTCACCATTGAGCGCTTGCTGGTCAGCATGTAAGTGCGCATTCACTAGCGGTAGTAACGCATGCCACTGCTGCACCTGGCCAACAATTTCTAGGCGGCTTAAACGCTCTCGTTTGGCTCGCACAATGCCACTGAGGCGGCGCTGCATCCCTTCGCTACGGCGATTGCGGGGCATAGGCTCTAGCTGGCTGATACTGGCAAGGTAGGTATCTAGCCGCTCCGATTCATCTGCCTGGGTAGGTTGCCAGCCATCCATTTCATCAATAATGGCCTGCAGTTGGTCAAGCGTTTGCTGCTGGCGGTTGGCTTGTTCGTGCTTATGCGCGTCGCGCTGAGCAAACAGCTGGTCGCAGGCGCTGCGGAAGGTCTTCCATAGTGCTTGCTCCTCCCCTTTGGGCGCGCGGCCTAACGAGCGCCATTGCTGCTGTAGCTGCTTGGTGCGCGTAATGCGCGTTGCCAGTGGCTGTTCACTATCGTTTTGCAGTGCTTGCACTTGCTCAATCAGCTCACGCTTTTGTGCGGCGATCTGCTCAGCACGCTGGTCAATGAGCGCCTGCAGGCGGTGACGGATTGCCCCAAAACGGCGGCCAATAGCCTCGGAGCGCTCCCGGGGCACCGGAGAGTAGTGGCGCCATTGGTGGCGCGCTTTATCACGAATCTCCCGCAGCATATCGGGGTCGGCATCTTCAGCGGGTTGAGCAAGCAGTGTTTCCAGCTGCTCGCACAGCGCTTCGCGGCCGTGCAGGTTGGCCTCTCGTTCCTGGTCAAGCTGTGCACGCCAGGGCGCTAGGCGCTCATGGATCCGGTCAGAGGCCGCCCGAAAGCGGGCCGATTGCTCTCTGTTGGCCGCCGCATCGCCGAGTGCTTTCCACTCTTTCACCAGTTGGCGGTGGTGCCGGTCAAGCGCAGACTCCGCCATATGCGGATCGTCTGCCAATGCCTCAATGCTGGCGCAGAGCTGCTCACGTTTAGGGCCTGCTACAAAGCCGCGCCAGTCGCGCAGTTCGGCAAGCCGCGCACCCAGGTGCTTTAAGCGGCTTTTTAGCGGTTTGGCATCGCCGCTTGTCAGCGCTTCAATGGCGGGCTTTAAACGCTGATGTAAACGGCTGGCACTTTTAAATGCTCCACGCTCTAACAGGTGTTCAAAGTTATCCAGCTCAGCGCTAAGCGCATTAAGGGAGAGGTCTGGCTGCTGGGGCGGAGCATGTTGTGTGGCAAGCTGCTTTTGCGCCTGAGCGAGCAACGATGGGGCCGTCAGCGTCGCTGGCCAGCGGCACTGGGCGACGTGCTCTGCTAGCCCGTCGTGATCGCTGTTGGCCAAGGCTTGCTCTACTGCAAGGCTCACTGTTTGCCAACGCTGCCAGGCTTCCATGCTCTGCTCATACTGCTTGAGCGCTTGGCTGTAGCGCTGCTGGGTGGCCTCATTCGGCGGGTGAAGGTCCGAGAGCGACTGCCAGCGCTGGCCCAAGAGCTGGCGCTGAGCGCGTAGGCTGTCAATGTCCTGAGCGGTCAGCTCGTTGGCGTGGGTGAGCCCCTCTAGCGTCTCTTCTAGCCCTTCTAGCAGCTGATCGCGGGTGTTTTCTGCTTCAGCGCGGCGGGCAAGGCTTTGCTGGTGGGCCTGCTCTTGAGTTTCATGGTCGTGGAGCGTTTTGCGGCAGCTCAGCACCGCTTGATGAAAGCGCTGCTCCTGGCTAACGCTGGGCGGATGACTGAGGTGTTGCCACTCTCTTTCTAAATGGCGGAAGCGGCCACCGTAAAGCGGTTCCCAGGGGGCGCGGGCATGCTGCTCTAACTGGGTGAGCAGGTGCTCCCGTTGGGCCTGCTGTTCTGCAAGCCATTCAGCATCGTTACGCAGCTGGGTGAGCTTCTCTTTAGCGAAGCGAACCACCTGGCGGTCACGGCGCGCCTCTTTCAGCAGCCTCTTTAGGTTCTCTTCGTCGTTGACCCGCTCTGCTGCTTGATGACGTACCGCCGCGACGCTGTTATGGCACGCCTGCTGCACCCAGTCTTCTTCACTCGTCAGCTGCTTTAGTGCGGTGAGACGTAGCCCTAGGTTATCGCCCTGCATGGCAATCGTATTCAGCAGTCGTTGATCGGTCAGGCTCTCCACGTGAGCTTGGCGTTGCTGCAAGTCTACATGGCCCTCAGCCCCGGTGAGCCGCTGGCAAACGGCGTTGAACCATGCTTCGTCCTGGCTGTGCTGCTCATAGGCGACAAGCAGGCCATTGAGATCGTCAAGCGCGAGCAGCGCCGCTAACTGAATAGTGCTGTCGCTATCGTTGGCGAGAGTGTGTAGGGCCTTCCGCTGCTCTGTTTGCTGAGGGTCAAGCTGATGGAGTGCCTTGCGGCGCACCTCGGGATCGGGGTGTTGCCACCGAGGAGCGAACAGGCGTCGTAACAGTCCGTGCATGGATCATCCTGCTAAGAGGTGCGTAACGTGAAAAAAATAAGACATCGATGAGCAGGCGGTTGCAGTCCTCGTCGCTGTCGCTTAGCTTTGTCGTAGCGCTGTGGGTTTTCCAGCGATTCACAACGCAAAGCGCGAGATTGCGCTACCCTTATCTTACCTGAACATGACATGGAGTTCGGCCATGAGCCTCAACGCCAACAGCGCCGACGTAGCCTTTACCTTCAAGGGCGGCATGCTGCCGATGACCGTCATGGAGTTAACGAGCGCTGACCCGGAGCGTATCCGGCGGCAGCTTGCTGGCAAACTGTCGCAATCTCCCGCTTTCTTTCAGCATACACCCGTTGTGCTTAGCGTGGAAAAACTCGATGAGCCCCACCTTGCGTTAGAGCGGATTTGCGCCGTATGCCGCGACCACAAGCTGTTACCCGTGGCCGTACGTGGTGGTGCTGAGCCGATTCGCCAATCGGCATGGGCGCTGGGGCTTGGCTGGTTCGCGCCAGTTGAAGAGGGGCGCGCACGAGCGTTGGAAACTGTCGCTCCGTTGAACGAGCCAGAAGGTGATGACATTAAACCCGCTACTGCCGTTTCCGTAACCACTCGGCTTTACCGGGGGACAGTGCGTTCCGGCCAGCAGGTCAGCGCTGCAGGTAGCGACCTGATTGTAATCGGTGCGGTTAATGCCGGTGCTGAAGTGCTCGCCGCTGGCAGTATTCATGTTTATGGTGCCCTGCGCGGGCGCGCGCTGGCGGGTATTCATGGCAATACCCAGGCGGGCATTTACTGCCGCGAACTGGAAGCAGAGCTTTTATCTGTAGCGGGTAACTATAAGCGGCTGGAAGATATCGACTCGCAGCTTTTAGGGCGCGCTGCAGAAGTCCATTTCATAAAAGAGCAGCTGGAAATTAAGCCGTTGGGGTAAGCCGCTTGGCTGAGAGGCGGTTAATGCTTCATGCCTAGCGACGCCACGGCCGCTATCCGTTACAGTGTGCTGTTTTGATGACATTGATGTTCCCGTTATGCGCGTAGCGCAACGTAATCGTGCTCGCAATGAACGACTTCAAGAAGGAAGTGACTCTTGGCCAAAATTATTGTTGTGACCTCAGGTAAAGGGGGGGTCGGTAAAACCACTAGCGCCGCAGCGATTTCGACGGGGCTTGCGCTACGTGGCAAAAAGACGGTCGTCATTGATTTCGACGTAGGCCTGCGCAACCTAGATTTGATTATGGGCTGCGAACGCCGGGTGGTGTACGACCTCGTCAACGTGATTCAAGGAGAGGCCGGGCTAAACCAGGCGCTGATCCGTGATAAGCGTGTCGAAAATCTGTTTATTCTCCCCGCCTCGCAAACCCGGGATAAAGACGCCTTAACCCAAGAGGGCGTCGAGAAAGTTCTTGAACAGCTTAAAGGTGATTTTGACTATATTTTATGCGATTCGCCCGCGGGGATTGAGCGTGGCGCGCAGCTGGCTATGTACTACGCCGACGAGGCGATTGTCGTGACTAACCCGGAAGTCTCTTCCGTGCGTGACTCTGATCGTATTCTGGGGCTGCTAGGCTCGAAAACCCAGCGTGCTGAGCAGAGCTTAGATCCGGTGAAAGAGCACCTGCTGATTACCCGCTATAACCCAGCCCGCGTGACGTCAGGCGATATGCTGACCCTGGACGATATCCGTGAGATTCTGGCAATTGATCTGCTCGGCCTGATCCCCGAATCAGAAGCGGTGTTGCGTGCGTCTAACCAGGGTGTTCCGGTCACTCACGATGCTTCAAGTGACGCGGGCCAAGCCTACACTGATACCGTTTCGCGCCTGCTAGGTGAGGAGATGCCGCTGCGCTTCCATGAAATGCAGCGTAAAAGTCTACTGAGCAGGATGTTTGGGGGTAGTCGTCGATGAAACTGTTGGAGTTCTTGAAGCGTGAGCGCAAGAAATCCGCCTCGGTGGCCAAAGAACGATTACAAATCATCGTGGCGCATCAGCGTAGCCAACGTGGTCAGCCTGACTACATGCCGCTGCTTGAGCGCGAACTGCTCGAAGTGATCCGTCGTTATGTGCATGTGGATGACGACGCCATTCAAATTTCGCTGGATAGCGAAGATAACTGTTCGGTGCTTGAGCTTAACGTCACGCTGCCTAAAAGCTAAACGTTAAGGAGCGCTTAGAGGGGCGGCGGGAAGCGTCGCGGGTGTGCTAGGCTTGGGCTTTTGTTCCCATCCAGCGAATGATGCCTCGGCGCATGGGTGGGCTGTCACGCTCAAGGGAGTTTGCATCCATGGCGCCACCGAATGCCGCCCCTGCCAGTTTTCTCTGGCACGATTATGAGACCTTTGGTGCCGATCCGCGTCGCGATCGGCCCGCTCAGTTTGCTGCATTACGCACCGATGCCGACCTCAACGAAATCGGCGACCCTATCGAGCTGTACTGTAAGCCCGCCGATGATTATTTGCCGCACCCCGCCGCTTGCCTGATTACCGGCATCACGCCTCAAAAAGCGCAGCGTCGTGGGCTTCCCGAAGCCGAGTTCGCCCGTCAGGTGCAGAGCGCCATGAGCGAGCCCGGCACCTGCGTGGCAGGCTACAACAGCCTGCGTTTTGATGATGAAGTCTCCCGCCATCTGTTTTATCGCAACCTGCTTGATCCCTATGCCCGCGAGTGGCAAAACGGCAACTCCCGATGGGATTTAATCGACGTGGTGCGGGCGTTCTATGCGCTGCGCCCAGAGGGTATTGAGTGGCCGCTGCGGGAAGATGGCGCTCCCAGCTTTAAACTGGAGCACCTCACCGCTGCGAATGGCATTGCCCATGAGGGCGCCCACGACGCGGTGGCAGATGTGCGCGCCACCATCGCGCTGGCGCGGCTGTTGAAAGCGCGTAACCCTAAACTGTTCGATTACCTGCTTGGCCTGCGCGGCAAGCGCGCGGTGGCCAAGCAGCTGGACCTGCCCAGTGCCAAGCCGCTGCTGCATATTTCCCGCCGCTATCCTGCCAGCCGAGGCTGTAGCGCGCTGGTGATGCCGCTGGCGGAGCACCCCACGAACCCCAACGGGGTGATCGTTTACGATTTAAGCGTCGACCCCGGCGATTTACTGGCGCTCAGCGCCGAGCAGATTCGTGAGCGGGTGTTCGTCAGCCAGCAGGATCTCTCTGAAGGGGAGGCGCGCATTCCGCTCAAAGTCATTCATATCAACCGCTGCCCGGTAATCTTTCCAGCCAAGGTGTTGAAAGATGTTGAGGGCGAGCAGAAAGGTGAGTACGGCGCGATTGTCGCGCGTCTAGGCATCGATATTGCCGCCTGCCGAGGGCACTGGAAAACCCTACGTGAGGCTAGCGGTGTAGCGCAGAAGGTGGCCGAGGTGTTCAGTGGCGGCTACGAAGAGTCGCCTCAAGACCCTGACTTAATGCTCTACTCCGGCAGTTTTTTCTCTGCCGCTGACCGTCAGCAGATGCAGCGAGTGCTGGCCATGGACCCCTGGGACTTAGTGGGGCAGCGCTTCGCCTTTCAAGACCCACGCCTGGAAGAGATGCTGTTTCGCTTTCGCGCCCGCAGCTACCCCGACACCCTGGAGGGTGAAGAGCGCGAGCAGTGGGAGGCGTTTCGCTGGATGCGCATGAACGATCCCGCGCTATCGGGTTTTACGCTTAAAGCATTTGCCCGGGAAATCGAGCGTTATAATCAGCAAGCGCTAACAGACCGAGAGCGCCAGATACTCGAAGAGTTGGTGATGTTTGTTGAGGCCATGATGCCAGCCCAGGCATTTGATGCCTGAGCTGGCGGTGGGGTTAGCGCGCGTCGAACGGCGTGCGCGCTTCACGGTAGGTCGCGATGTCGCTGGGCGAGTCGCCGGGATTGAAGCGAATATCCAGCTGGCGTGATAGAAGTTCTGGCCATAGCGATTGGAGCTCCTCAACGCTTACGTCCAAAGCAAGGGCTGCTAACTGCTCGCGGCGGTCAAAGCGCACCTCATCGAGCGCGGTGGCCTGCCAATAGCGGTTGGTCATGCTTGGCAGGCTAGTGTCCCGTTGGTTCAGGCGGTCGTGAACCGCTTGACGGTGGGCAGCCAGTTCGCCATTGCTTAGTGTGTTAAGACGCGCTTCTGCGGCTTCCATAAAAGCATCCATGCGCTCGGCAATGGTGCTGCTATCCACATCCGGCGACTGTACGATCAGACTAATGCCCGGGGCTTCCAGCATCGGTGAATAGCCCGCATTGACGATATAACCTAGTTGCTCTTCAGTGCGTAACTGCTGGTAGAACGGCGTGTCTAGCCACTGGGCTAGCACGCTCAAGCGCGCCTGCTCCTCAACGCTGGTATCGCGCCCCTGCAGATAGCGTAGCACCAGCGACTCTTCGCGAGTGCTGTGAGGATGCAGTATTTCCGACTCACTACTGACTTCTAGCGGTGTCAGCGGAGGAATGTCGTCGCGTGTCAAACGTGGCGTAAGCGCACCGCGAATCAGGTTAGCCTGTTCCTGCGCCTGCTCGGCGTTCAGGTTGCCCACCGCCATGGCGTCGATGTACAAATCATCCAAGAAGCGCCGACGGAAATTCTCCAAATGGCGCTTCTCTAGCCGCTGGCTCGCTTCCAGTAGTTCAGCAGTGGACCACTGCGGCGTCAGTAGTGCTTCACCTAGTGCGCGGCTTGCCTGGCCGGTGAGCGATGCTTGAGGGGCGTTACGCCACTCCCGCTGTAGCTGATAGCGCACCCGCTCAAACGCACCGGTAGAGATATCCGCCTGCTGAAGCTGTTCAAGGGCTTGCTCGATCAGCGGAGTTTGGCCATCGCGCCAGCCGGAAAACGACAGCGTCATACCGCGCGCGTGGGCGTAAGCACTAAATGACTGCCCAGCGATCCAAGCGGGGTAGAGCGACTCATTAAGGCTGTCGTTCAGCCAGCCTGCCAGCAAGCGCGTGAGTACCGCTTCTTCCGCCGAGTAGCTGGCGCTGGGGTGCTGCAAGCTCACCCGCCACTCGACGCTGGGCGTATTAAAACGGCTGTCCTGCATGTGCCAAGCGGTAAACGTAGGCGTCTCAATCAAGGCAGTAGGCTGCTCATCCTGGCCCCCCTGAAGGGTGAGGTCGCTGGCAATAAAGGGGTTAGGTTCTGGCAAGGCTAAGCCGCTCAGCGCCTGACCGATGGCGGTCGGCGGCTGCTCTTTCCACTGGGTGTTAAACCACGGCGATATGGTGTCGCTTTCGACATCCGGTGCAGAGTAAAAACGTAGCATGTTGTCCTGAGTCAGCGCGTCCAAGTAACGCTGCTGGCGCTCACTGTCCATGCCGTCCATCCGGTACGCGGCGTACTGCACGTCCTCGACCGGGTAGCGGGAGAGGCTCATGGCTAGGCGGGTGGCCTCTTGCTGAGGAGCGCCGTGCTGCTGAAAGCGAAACGCCTGCTCGCTCAGGCTTTTTTGCTCGTCATAGCGCCATTCGGCCAGCCCGTCGGCGCGAATCTGCTCGATCGCGGCAAACAGCGTGGCTTCGATGTCGTCAAGGCGTTCGGCACCTGCGGGCGTCAGGCTAATGGAGACGGTAAATAGCGCTTCGTTACCATCGCCACGGCCCACGCCAGCGGAGAGCCCGTCGGCCAAGCCTGCCTCGCGCAGCACGGCCAGTAGGCTGCCGTCGCCCTCATCGCCCAGTAAATGCGCGATGAGCTGAGTTGGCTTGGTGCGATACTCGTCGGTAGGGTCAGGAACAGGGAAGTAGAAACGCAGTTGGCGACGATCCTGCAGCGATTGTCGCTCTACGTAGCGCGGCAGCGTGTCGGGGTCGATCAGCGGTGCATCAATGGTGGGGGCGCTCAAATCATGATCGGGAATATCGGCAAACCGCTCCACCACTAGGGCTTCCAGCTCGTCCAGCGGTTGGGGAGCTACCACCGCCAAGTTCATCACGTTGGCATCGTAGTAGCGGTGGTAGAAGTCGATCACTCGCTCGCGCAGCGTTGCCTCGCCTTCTGGGTCGGCTAGCGTGTCTCGGCTGCCCACCGCAAACCCTGTAGTGGGATTGTCAGGGTTGAGTAACTGGTTTAGCACATCGTTCTCGCGGCGTGATTCATCGCGAATACGCGCCATGTACTCGGAGTGAACGATATTGCGCTCGCTCTCCAAGTGGTCAGCATTAAACAGCGGAGAGAGGAAAAACTCGCTAAAGCGGTCTAGTGCGCCGGGCAGTGCTGAAGGCTCAATATCGAAAAAGTAGTTGGTGTCCTGCTGGGCCGTGAAGGCGTTATGAGAGCCTGCGTTGTCGGAAATATATTGCTGGTAGGCATCCGATTGCGGGTAGGGTTCGGTGCCCAAGAACAGCATATGTTCCAAAAAGTGCGCCAGCCCCTGCAGGTCGTCTGGGTCCTGGGCGCTGCCGACCCGCACGTTCATGGAGGCGGCGGCTTTATCAGCCTCCGGGTCGCTCACTAATAGCGCCTGCAGGCCGTTTTCGAGCGTTAAAACGCGGTAGTCGCGGTCATCAAACGGGCTCACCTTGGGGATGGTCACATCTGCCACCGGGCTCTCTTCCGCCCATGCGCTGGGGGCGGCTATCCAGAGCAGGCTGATGGTCAGGCCGAGAACGGCACGCCGCGCCTTGAGGCGGGGCGGAATAGCGTAAGTAGGTCGTAACATTACGGCTCCTGTGACACGGTCCAGCGCAGCATCGGCCCTGTGGGATGCGCGCAAGAGGGTGACTGGTAGGCAGGGTTATTAACATGCTTTGATACCGGAAAAGCGCCCAACAGTTCCAGCGGTGCCGGTATCAATAGTGGTGTTAGCGACGATAAATCAGTGCTGGGGTCTAACCATTGCGTCAGCGCTTCCGGTGGAATGATCACCGGTAGACGGTCGGTGAGCGACGATAAGCAAGCGTTGGCGGGCACACTGATCAGCGCTGTTGAGTCGGCAAACGTAGTTAACGTGGTGTGATAACGGCACCATAGCGCGCCTAGCAGCAGCGGCGCGCGATTCACCTGGGTGACCAGAAACGGCTGTTTGCTGCGGGCCTGGGGCTTCCAGACGTAAAAGCCGCTGACCGGAATTACGCAGCGCCGGGCGCTAAAGGCCTCGTGAAACATGGCCCGCTTGCTCAGTGTTTCCGCTCGCGCGCAGTGGGGGGCGTGGTCGAGCACTTTGAGCCACGGCGGCGTCAGCCCCCAAAACAGTGGCGTGTGTGTTAAGCGCCCCTGCTCAAGGCGGAAGGCCGACACAGGTTGACGCGGGGCTAGATTGGGCGACTCAATGAGTGGCTCGGTGCTCTTCAGGTCTGGCGCAAGGCGGGCGAGCGATAGGCGCTGTACGTGTAGGCGTCCCGTCATGCCGATCTCCTTAATGCGCGATGCCTGCGGCGCTGGTACAAAATGGCGAGGGGGAGTAGCAATACGTTAAATGTCGCGTTTTAGTGTCGAAAACAGTGTTCGATGTAAGGTATCCTATCGTATACCTTGCTCACGCTAAAGCGCGATGAGGCTTCTTCCCTGTTTGCCGTTGACCTGAAGAGATCGCCATGGCCCGTCCTAGACAGCATGCGCCCGATGCCCTCCATGCGCAGGTCATGCACGCTTGTGATGAGTGGTTGGCTAAGCAGCCAGTCCATGGTTTATCACTACGTGCCCTGGCCAGAGAGGTGGGCTGTGCGCCCAGTACGCTGCTAAAACTATACGGCAGCTTTAATAATTTATTGCAGCATGTCAACGTCGAAACCCTCGCGCGTTTGCAGCATACCATTACCAGCCTGGCCGAAGACGACCCCGAGCCGTGGTTGCGCGCCTTAGCGGATGCCTATTGGCGGTTTGCGGAGCAAGACTGCTACCGTTGGCAGCTGCTGTTTGACTACCCGCTCGCCCAGGAAGGGGAGTTGGGCCAGCGCCAGAGCGACCTGATTGAAGCCCTGTTTACCCAGGTGGAGACATCGTTAAAGCAGTATCAACCTGCGCTGGATGACCTGGAAGCACGCTGCCTTGGCCGTACCTTGTGGGGCAGCGTTCACGGCTTGGTGCAGCTTGGCTTGAACGAGCGGCTAGGCTACTGGCAAGGGCAGCAACTCAAAGTCGATGAACTATTGGATCAACTCATGAGCACCGTGCTGGCCGGGTTGCGACACCGGGAGGCGGTGACGTGACATGGGGAATCAAAACCACCCGCTGCTTGCTGCGCCGCGTGATCTACGTGGCCATGCGCGTTTGCTACCGGCTGTCGGTGCATGGCCAAGAGCACGTACCCAAACGGGGCGCTGCGTTGGTCGTCTGTAACCACGTTAGCTTTATGGACGCGTTGGTGCTGGGCGGTGGAAGCCCTAGGTCGCTACGGTTTGTGATGGATCAGCCCATCTTCGAATCCCGCTGGCTGAAGTGGTGGTTTCAACTGGTCGGAGCGATTCCGGTCGAATCGGAACGCCATAGCCCGGGAGCGCTGCGGCGCACCCTGGATGAAGTGAGCAAGGCGCTGCGTGAGGGCGATGTCGTGATGGTGTTTCCGGAAGGGCGCTTAACCCCAGATGGCGACATTCATACCTTTCGCCGTGGGCTCGAAACCATTCTCGCCCGAGACAACGTGCCAGTAATTCCGGCAGGCTTGGCGGGGCTCTGGGGGTCGTGGACCTCCCACTACGGCGGCAAAGCACTAAAGAAGTGGCCTTCGCGGTTTAGAGCGCCAGTGAGCCTGCACTTTGGTCCGCCCATTTTAGTGCATGAAGTCGAGGGTGTGGCGTTAAGGCGCTTCTTGGAGCAGCGGGTTAGGGCATTGAAGGCCGCGGGCGATAGCGAGATCGCCCGTTGCCAGCCGCGACAGCAGGATTAGCGGCGGGGCAAGCGCAGCTTTTGCCAGCAGCGCGCTGAGGTGATCAGGTTATCGCGAATTTCCAGAATCTCCATCCGTGTGTTGCCGATCTGCAGGCAGGCTGGACCTTCTGGGAAAGCTTCTAAGTGCTCAAGAATTAACCCGTTTAACGTCTTTGGGCCGTCGGTCGGCAGTTGCCACCCCAGCATCTTATTGATCTCACGAATGTTAGCCGTGCCTTCAATGACATGGCTACCATCATCCTGCTGGTGAATCTCGTCATCTTCGGAAACGTCGGTGGTGAACTCGCCGACGATCTCTTCGAGAATATCCTCAAGTGTCACCAGCCCCTCTACATCGCCGTACTCATCCACCACGATGCCGATCCGCCGCTTCTGCTTTTGAAAATTCAGCAGCTGGGTATGCAGCGGTGTGGATTCGGGAATGAAGTAGGGCTCGCGTGCCTCTTGAACAATCGCCGCTTTAGTGACTTCGCTGCGGGATAAAAAGCGCGCCGCGTTGCGCAGGTGCAGCATGCCAATAATGTTGTTGATATCGCCCTTATAGACCGGCAGGCGTGTGTGCTGGCTGGTGCGGATCTGGGTCAGAATATCTTCCAGCGAGTCGTCCAGGTCGATGCCCAATACTTCATGGCGGGGCACCATGATGTCGTTCACCGTCACGTTCTCAAGATCCAGAATCGACAGCAGCATGGCGCGGTGGCGATAGGGAATCAGCGTACCCGCTTCATGTACCACGGTGCGCAGCTCATCACGGGTCAGGCTATCGCCGCCGTTATCCACGCTTTTCACGCCAATCAGCCTTAGCAGACCGTTCGACATCACATTGACCAGCCATACCAAGGGGTAGAGTAGCTTTAGCAGCGGCTCCAGGGCGTAGGAGGTGGGGTAAGCAATGCGCTCAGGCTTGATGGCCGCGTAGGTTTTGGGTGTAACTTCCGCGAAAATCAGAATAGTGATGGTGAGCAACGCGGTGGAAATAGCCGGGCCGGACACATCGCCAAAAAAGTGGATGGCAATAATCGTGGCAATGGAGGCTGCCAAGTTATTGACGAAGTTATTGCCAATCAGAATAACGCCAATGAGTCGATCAGGGCGGGTGAGCAAGCGCATCACGCGCTTGGCGCTACGGTCGCCGCTGTTGGCTTGGTGGCTAAGTCGATAGCGGTTGATCGACATCATGCCCGTTTCAGAACTAGAGAAGAAGGCAGACAGCAGGATGAGTAAGGCTAGCAGGCCGAACAGTAACCCCAAGGGGAAGTCGTCGCTCAAGTCGAAAGTTCCTTTATGGCGTATTAAGCTCGATTTTTAGAAGCATGGCAGTGGCGTGTCAAGCGCGCGTTTACTAACGCGATCACCACTAAGCCCGCAGGCTTAGCGGTTAAGCAGAATTTCCAGCACGAATTTACTACCAAAGTAAGCCAGCAGCAGCAGAGCACAACCGCCGAGTGTCCAGCGCACGGCACGCATGCCGCGCCAGCCAAAACGGTAGCGGCCCACCAGTAGCGTGGTGAAAATGATCCAGGCGCCCAGTGAGAGAACAGTTTTATGAACCAAGTGCTGAGCAAACAGGTTATCGAGGAAGATTAAGCCGCTGATAATTGAGAGTGTCAGCAGCACAATGCCTGCCCAGACCAGTTCAAACAGCACCCGCTCCATGGTGGTCAGCGGTGGCAGCGACTGGACGATTCCGCGAATATGGTGGTGACGCAGCGCCTGGTTTTGCAATCCCACCAGCACCGCTTGCACGGCGGCAATGGCGAGCACGGCAAACGCCAGAGCAGAGCTCACGGCATGCAGCAAAATACCCGGTGTTAAGCCGCTATGGCTGCCCTGGCTAGGCAGCCAAGTGGCCACAACCAGGGCAATGCCAGCAAGTGGAAACAGCGCGATGCCCGCATTAAGCACTGGCTTGAATAGGCTGGCCACCAGCACCACATTCACCGCCACCGCCATCAATAACGTGGCACTGGTGGTAAAGCCGGGCAGCAGCCCCGGTGATTCCCCCACCAACTGCACGACCACGGGAATATGCAACAGTAGGCCCAGCGCGCCTAGCAGACGTACCATGCCCTGGCGGGGAGGCACCCGGCGAAACAGCGTCATGCCCTGCCAAATGGCAGCGGCGACATAGAGTATAAAAGCGATCGTGGCGAACGGGAGCGCCTGCATGATGCTATCCATGCGCCTTGCAGCGCGTTGTTGAGAAGAATAGGGTCAGAACAGCGCCTGTATCCGAGTGGCAATACCTCCCAGTCAGGACGCCTCAATGTATTTTCCGGTCATCTAGATCGGCCCGCCTACTATAACCAATCAAGGCGGCGTCGCACAGCCATCGAGCGCCAACGCTGACGCCCATGGAGACTCAGGCCGCGAGCGCGTATAATCTCGGCCACATTCGTCCGGTGAATACGCCCGGCGACAGCGACGGAGGCAGAGGCCCCATGTTTCAGAATCTGAGCGAGCGTCTTTCCCAGACGCTGAAGTCGATCAAAGGCCAAGCACGGCTAACCGACGACAATATCAAAGATACCCTACGTGAAGTACGCAAAGCGCTGCTTGAGGCAGACGTAGCGCTACCGGTAGTTAAAGCCTTTATTGAGCGGGTGCGCGAGCGTGCGGTCGGCCAAGAGGTGTCGAAAAGCCTCTCGCCGGGCCAGCAGTTCGTCAAAATCGTCCAGCAAGAGCTGGAAGCGATTATGGGCGAGGCCAATGAAGGCCTTGGCCTAAAAGGCTCTCCCGCTGTCGTGCTGATGGCCGGTTTGCAGGGGGCGGGTAAAACCACCTCCGTCGCCAAGCTGGCCCGCTACCTGCGCGAGCGCGAAAAGAAAAAAGTGCTGGTGGTCTCGGCAGACGTCTACCGTCCGGCGGCCATCGACCAGCTTGAAACCCTGGCGAAAGAGGTTCAGGTCGACTTCTTCCCCTCCCGCTCTGATCAGAAGCCGGTCGACATCGCCAACGCGGCCATCAAGCACGCTAAAATTCAGTTCCACGACGTAGTGCTAGTCGATACTGCAGGCCGCCTTGCCATCGATGAAGCGATGATGGCGGAAATTCAGGCACTGCATAAGGCGGTTTCTCCCCAAGAAACGCTGTTTGTTGTCGATGCCATGACTGGCCAGGATGCGGTAAATACCGCCAAGGCGTTCAATGAAGCGCTGCCCTTGACCGGTGTGATCCTGACCAAGGCTGATGGTGATGCAAGGGGTGGTGCTGCACTGTCTGTCCGTCATGTCACGGGTAAGCCGATCAAGTTTATGGGGGTTGGTGAAAAGGTCGATGCGCTAGAGCCTTTCCACCCCGACCGGGTCGCGTCTCGAATTCTTGGTATGGGCGACATGCTGTCGCTGATCGAAGAAGCCGAGCGCACGGTGGATAAAGACAAGGCCGCCAAGCTTGCCAGTAAGGTGAAGAAGGGCGATGGCTTTGATCTTGAGGACTTCCGTGACCAGCTTCAGCAGCTCAAGAAAATGGGCGGCATGGGCGGCCTGCTCGGCAAACTGCCGGGCATGGGCCAAATGGCCGAACTGGCGCAAGGCCCCGGCCCTGAGAAGGAGCTAGGCAAGCTAGAAGCGCTGATCAACTCCATGACGCCCAAAGAGCGCCGCAAGCCCGACATCATTAACGGTTCGCGCAAACGCCGCATAGCAGCGGGGGCGGGCCTGCAGGTGCCTGACTTGAACCGCCTGCTAAAGCAGCACAAGCAGATGCAGAAGATGATGAAGAAAGCGGGCAAGAAAGGTGGCATGCAGAAAATGATGCGCGGTATGTCGGGCATGATGGGTGGCGGCGGCGGCCCGGGTGGCCCCGGTGGTATGGGCGGCATGGGTGGTCCTGGCGGCTTACCCTGGCGCTAAATGGTACCTGTCGTCGCGTTCTGATGCGCTTGGTAAGGTTGACGGCCTGTGAGTTTTCTGGCTGTCAGGCTTTCCAAGCCGAGCGCATTTGCGTAGAATGCGGCCTCTTCATGCGTGGGTGTTGGCAAAATGTGCGTTAGCACGGCCCCAATACTTGCCAATGAAGGTCCTGATGGTGTGTCGCCTTGGCTTATATAAGCAGGTGGTGCGCCAAGAAAACAGTATGACGAGTGTTCTGATAGCGGTTTGCGCTATGCCCCACTCTCGTAACCTCAACCGAAGGATAGTTATCGTATGGTTACCATTCGTTTGGCACGTGGTGGCGCCAAAAAGCGTCCCTTTTATCACCTGACTGTTACCGATTCTCGCAACGCCCGTGATGGCCGTTTCATCGAGCGTATCGGCTTCTTCAATCCGGTTGCCCGTGGTCAAGAAGAGCGTCTGCGTGTTGATCTGGATCGCGTTACTCACTGGCAGAGCCAAGGCGCCCAGCTGTCTGGTCGTGTTGCTGAGCTGGTTAAAGAAGCGCGCAAGCAGGCCTAAGCCTGTTGCCCGTCGCAAGTCATAGCAATAGATGCTGTTGTAGCTGGAGTGGTCGTCAATGACGCGTTTTAACACTAGCCATACTGACGACACACATGTGGTGCTTGGTAAGCTAACTAGCCCTCACGGGATTAAAGGTTGGCTGAAGGTGTACTCCTATACCAACCCCATGGACAGCATTCTAGAGTACCCTGAGTGGTGGGTGCGCCAAGGGGAAACCCTCACGCGTATGACCGTGGTTCAGGGGAGTCGGCAAGGTAAAGGGTTGGTGGTGCAGTTAAAAGGTGTGGATGACCGAACGGCAGCCGAAGCGCTGGCGCAAGCGGATATCCTGATGCCGAAAGAGTCACTGCCCGAGCTTTCCGACGATGAGTATTACTGGCATGAGCTTGAGGGCCTTACTGTCTTCACTCAGTCAGGCGAGCGGTTAGGGCAGGTCAGCTACCTGTTTGAAACCGGCGCGAACGATGTCATGGTGGTACGCGGTGATAACGACGCAATCGATAAGCGCGAGCGGCTGTTACCCTTCCTGCCCGATGATGTGATCGTTGAGATCAGCCTGGAAGACGGCCGTATGGTGGTTGACTGGGACCCTGAGTTTTGATGAGCCAAGACGCTTTGAACGAACTTACGGCGACGGATGCAACGGTGGCAGCAGAGGAGTCTGCAGGCAGCCAAACAGACGCACCAGCGATGTGGATTGGTGTGGTATCGCTGTTTCCTGAGATGTTCGATGCGATTACCCAGCAGGGCGTGATCGGTCGGGCGGTAGAGAAACAGCGCATTGCCCTAGAGTTTTGGAGTCCGCGGGATTATGCCACCGACCGCCACCGCAGCGTGGACGATCGCCCCTATGGCGGCGGCCCCGGTATGCTAATGAAGGTAGACACCCTCCGGGCGGCTATCTTTGATGCTCGCCAACGTGCCGAGCAGGCAACCGGTCTCACGCCGACGGTGATCTACCTATCGCCCCAAGGGCGCCGGTTAGATCAGCAGGGCGTTCAAGTGCTCGCCTCGGCAGGCCCTCTTGTAGTGGTTGCCGGGCGCTATGAAGGCATTGATGAGCGCGTGGTGGAGAGTGACATCGATGAAGAATGGTCGATTGGCGACTATGTGCTGAGTGGCGGTGAGCTGCCCGCGATGGTGCTGATCGACGCAGCGGCAAGGTTGGTACCCGGCGTGCTGGGCCACCAGGATTCCGCTATCGAAGACTCGTTTAATGACGGCTTGTTAGACTGCCCGCACTATACCCGTCCTGAAGTCATCGACGGGCGCCAAGTGCCTGAGGTGCTGCTAAGCGGAAATCATGCAGCCATCAAGCGCTGGCGGTTAAAGCAGTCGCTGGGGCGTACCTGGCAGCGTCGTCCTGATCTGTTAGCAGGGCGAACCCTTAACGCCGAGCAGCAAGTGCTGCTAGACGAGTTTATCGAGGAACACGCTCTGTCCGCTACGTTGGGTAAAGCGGAGTAGGCAGAGCGGCGGTGCAGGACGGATACAGTAGTAAGCTTACGTACCTGCGTCACCCATAACGACTCCCGCGTAGCTCGCTTCGAGCGCCGGGATCACGGTTTGCCCCTTCCACGACTGCGTGGCAAGCCATTACGTTATTTAGGAGTATGAAGATGAGCAGCAAGAACAAGGTGATCCAGGCGATCGAAGCCGAGCAAATGAGCAAAGAGATTCCTGCTTTTGCACCGGGCGACACCATCGTCGTTCAGGTTAAAGTAAAAGAAGGTACTCGTGAGCGTCTGCAGGCGTTTGAAGGTGTGGTCATCGGTAAGCGTAACCGCGGCCTGAACTCCGCTTTCACCGTACGCAAAATCTCCCACGGTGTTGGCGTTGAGCGTACCTTCCAGACCTACAGCCCGCTGGTTGACTCTATCGAAGTCAAGCGTCGTGGTGACGTTCGTCAAGCCAAACTGTACTACCTGCGTGAGCGCAGCGGTAAGTCGGCGCGTATCAAGGAAAAACTGGCTTAATCGCCACTTTTTTCACGGGCGCACGGCGCTCGGATACGGAAAACCCCGTCACCGCTTTGCGGGGCGGGGTTTTTGTTTGTCGCCTTGCAGGGAGACCGTTAGCCTATGAGCGTGATTGATGCTTATCTGGATGCTCTGTGGTTAGAGCAGGGAGCCAGCGACCATACGCTAGCGGCCTATCGTCGCGATTTAGCCGCTTGGCAGCAGCAGCTTGAACGCGATGATGAAACGCTGCTCACAGCCTCGCCAACGCGTTTTAGCACTTGGATGGAGCAGCGTCGCGAGCAAGGCTACCAACTGCGCAGCAACGCCAGAATGCTTTCGTCACTGCGCAGTTTTTATCGCTGGGCACGGCTCTATGGACATATAGACAGCGACCCGCTGGCCAACGTGTCGCTCCCCAAAGTGCGCCCCAGCCTGCCCGATACGTTGGAAGAAGACGAGGTCGAGCGCCTGCTGCTGGCCCCGGATGTGGGCACGCCGCTGGGTGTGCGTGATCGCACCATGCTGGAGCTGCTCTACGCCTGTGGGCTGCGGGTGTCTGAGCTTGTTGGCCTGACCGGCGATGCAGTCAACTTGCGCCAGGGGGTGGTGCGCGTGCGCGGCAAAGGGGATAAAGACCGCCTAGTGCCCATGGGGGAGGAGGCCGCCGAGTGGCTAGCGCAGTACTTAAAAACGGCGCGGCCAGCGTTGATGCAGGACCCAACGCGCCCAGCGCTGTTCCCCGGGCGAGGCGATAACTCAATGACGCGGCAGACATTTTGGCACCGTATTAAAGCCCACGCCATCACGGCAGGAATATCGCGGCCGCTGTCGCCTCACACGTTGCGCCACGCATTCGCGACTCATTTATTGAATCATGGGGCTAATTTACGGGTCGTACAGCTGCTGTTAGGTCATAGCGACCTATCCACCACACAAATTTATACTCACGTTGCCCAGGCGCGCCTGGAGCAACTGCATGCTGACCACCATCCACGAGGTTAATCAAAGAATGCGCCAACGTATGCCTTCAGCTGCGAAATCCTGTGCCCCCTGGCTGGTGCTGGCGGGCAGTTTACTGCCTGCTTTTGCCTACGCCGATGATGTTGCCGAGCGCTTGGCTGAAAATTTACAGGTGAACGGCCAGCCGATGCCGGTAGAGCAGGTGAGCGCCACGCCGATGGAAGGGATCTATCATGTTCGTCTGGAGAGCGGTGAGTCGTTTTACTCCAATGCCGACGGTAGCCACTTTTTGGTAGGAGACCTCTACCAAAATGCGGATAATGGACTAGTGAATCTGACCGAGCAGTCCCGCAACCAAGAGCGAGCAGCGGCGCTGGCAGCGATTCCCGAGAGCGAGCGCGTCGTGTTTAGGGGCGTCGAGGAGCCCAAGGCCACGGTGGTGGTGTTTACCGACCCCACCTGCCCCTATTGCGAGCGCCTCCATGAGACCGTGCCCGAGCTCAACGAACGTGGGATTGCGGTACACTATCTCGCTTTTCCACGAGCTGGTATGGGCAGTGGCGCCGCTAACACCCTCCAGCAAGTCTGGTGCTCTGATAACCGCAGTGAAGCGATGAATCAGGCTAAAGAGGGCCAGACGATTGCCGCAGAAGCCAGCTGCGATAACCCGGTGGCAGATCAGTACGCCTTGGGGCAAGCGCTAGGGGTGCAAGGCACGCCAGCTATTATCCTGCCCGATGGGCAAATGGTGCCTGGATTTGTACCCCCCGAGCGGCTCGTTGCCATGTTAGGCTTGGAAGATGAATAACGTCACATAAGTGACGAACGGACACGCTGAGACACTGATTTAAGAAGCGGCACCCGCGGGTGCCCAACACGAAAGGGGAAGTATTTTGAAACCGGTAAGAGTAGGCATTTGTGGGTTAGGCACTGTGGGTGGCGGCACCTTCAACGTATTAACGCGCAACGCGGATGATATTAGCCGCCGCGCAGGCCGCCCGATTGTGATTGAGCAGGTTGCCCACCGCAGTATTCATCCCGACTGCGATATTACCGGCATTAACGCGACATCCGATGTCTTCGAGGTGGCGAACAACCCCAACGTAGATGTGCTGGTCGAGCTGATTGGCGGATACGATATTGCCCGCGAGCTGGTGCTCACCGCGATTGCCAACGGCAAGCACGTGGTCACCGCCAACAAGGCGCTGATCGCCGTTCACGGTAACGAGATTTTCCGTGCGGCCCATGAAAAGGGCGTGATCGTTGCCTTTGAAGCCGCCGTCGCGGGGGGGATTCCCGTCATCAAATCGCTGCGTGAAGGCCTGGGTGCTAACCGTATCGAGTGGGTCGCGGGCATTATCAACGGCACCGGTAACTTCATTCTGACTCACATGCGCGACGAAGGCCGTGCCTTTGAAGACGTATTGGCCGAGGCCCAGGCGCTTGGCTATGCCGAAGCCGACCCGACGTTCGATGTGGAAGGCATCGATGCCGCCCACAAGCTGACCATCCTGGCCTCGATTGCCTACGGCGTGCCGTTGCAGTTTGAAAAAGCTTTCACCGAAGGGATCTCCCGCATTACTGCCGAAGACGTGGAGCAGGCCGACAACCTCGGTTACGTCATCAAGCATCTGGGGATCTCCAAGCGTACCGATCAAGGCCTTGAGCTGCGTGTTCACCCCACGTTGATTCCCAAAGAGCGCCTGCTGGCCAATGTGCATGGTGTGAAAAACGCCATTGCGGTCATGGGCGACGCGGTTGGCCCCACGCTGTATTACGGCGCGGGTGCGGGTGCTGAGCCAACGGCGTCTGCCGTGGTGGCGGATCTGCTGGACGTGGCCCGCGACATCGCCACCGACCACCACTACCGGGTACCTTATCTGGCGTTTAGCGGCATCGACGAAGACGTGAGCCAGCTGCCGATTATGCCGATGGAAGAGATCACCACGGCTTACTACCTGCGCCTGCTGGCGGTGGACCGCCCCGGCGTACTGGCCCGTGTAGCGACCATTCTGGCCGAGCAGGGCATCTCCATTGAAGCGCTGATTCAGAAAGAGGCCACCGAAGGCGAGCTGGTACCGATCATTCTGCTGACGCATCGCACCAAAGAGAAGCAGATGAACGAAGCGATCCGCGAGATCGAAGCCATGGCGGATATTGCAGGCCCCGTCACGCGTATTCGCGTAGAAAGCCTGGACGAAGGAGAGTAACCGATGCGCTATATCAGCACGCGTGGGCAAGCCCCCGCGCTCTCTTTCGAAGAGGTGGTGCTTACCGGTATGGCCAGCGACGGCGGCCTCTACGTCCCGGAAACGCTGCCTGAGTTCTCCAAAGAAGAGCTGGCCGACATGGCCGGGCTCTCCTACGCCGAGATCGCCTTTCGGGTGATGAAACCGTTCGTCAATGGTGAGATCGACGACGAGACCTTCCGCCGTTTGGTGACCGAGGCGTACGCCACGTTCAACCACGACGCAGTGGTGCCGTTAAAGCAGCTGGATGCCAGCCACTTCCTGTTAGAGCAGTTCCACGGCCCGACGCTGGCGTTTAAAGACGTGGCGCTGCAACTGTTGGGGCGACTGCTGGATCACTTCCTGAAAAAGCGTGGTGAACGCGCGGTGATCATGGGCGCCACCTCTGGCGACACCGGCTCGGCGGCCATCGAAGGCTGCCGCCACTGCGACAACCTGGATATTTTTATACTGCACCCCCACAACCGCGTCTCCGAAGTGCAGCGTCGCCAGATGACCTCGGTGCTGGCGAATAACGTCTTCAACATCGCCATTGAGGGCAACTTCGATGATGCCCAGGCGATGGTCAAGGCCAGCTTTGCCAATCAAGGCTTCTTGAACGGCACGCGGCTTGTGGCGGTGAATTCGATCAACTGGGCGCGCATCATGGCCCAGATCGTCTACTACGTGGCCGCAGGCGTGGCCTTGGGTGCGCCCCAGCGGGAAGTGAGCTTCTGTGTGCCGTCGGCTAACTTCGGCAACGTCTTTGCGGGCTACATGGCTTACAAGATGGGCTTGCCGGTGAAGCAGTTCATCATCGCCACCAATGCTAACGATATTCTGCACCGCACGTTGGCGGCTAACGACTTCTCCAAGAAAGAGCTCGCGGCCACGCTGGCACCCTCTATGGATATCGTTGTGTCGTCCAATTTCGAGCGCCTGCTGTTCGATGCCTACGACCGTGATGGTGCCGCCGTGGCAGCTCTGCTGGAGCGCTTCCAGCAAGCGCCCACCGCGCTTGCCGATGCGCCGCTGGCCAAGCTGCGCGAGAAGTTCGCCAGCTACAGCGTCGATGACGAGACGATTCTAGAAGTGATTCGAGAAGCGCATCATCGCACCGGGGAAATTCTTGATCCGCATACGGCTACCGGCTACCGAGCGGCCGAGCGGGCGCGTGTGGATACCTCCACGCCGATGATCACCCTGGCCACCGCCCACCCGGCGAAGTTCGCCGAGGCAGTGGTGAAAGCGGGCTTCCAGGGCGTACCGCTGCCGACCCACATGGACGACCTGCTGGAGCGCGAAGAGCGCTACACGGTGTTGCCCGCCGAATTGAGCGCGGTACAGCAGTTCGTCGCTGACAACCGTCGCTGAGGTGATATGACCCAAGTGTCACCCCTTTCTCAGCAGAGTAACCAGCCCCGCCTAGAGCCTCGTCCCCTGGACGAGGCTGTTTATTTGCGTGCGCAATCCGAAGGGCTGAGCGAGCTTCAGGCAAGGCTTTTGGCGTCGCGGCTGCCCGGCTATACCGGGGAGCTTGCGCCGCTGGTGTCGCCCAGCCTGCGCTATCTCGTGCATCCTGAAAAACTTGCCGATGGTCGCCGAGCGGCGGAGCGGATTGCCCAGGCGGTCGCCGAGGGCGAGTCCATAGGCATTCTGACCGACTACGATGTGGACGGCATCACCTCTCACGTGGTCATTCGGCGTACGCTGGTCGAGCTATTTGGCGTGCCCGAGCACAAGCTACACAGCTTAATTGGTCACCGCATTCACGACGGCTACGGCATCAGCCTGCCGCTGGTGGAGCGAACGCTGAGCTTAAAACCGCTGCCCACGCTGGTGATTACCGCCGACTGCGGCAGTTCTGACGAGCCGTGCATTGCGCGGCTGAAAGCAGCCGGTATCGATGTGGTGGTCAGTGATCACCATGCGCTGCCCCTGGAAGGCCCACCACCCTCGGCGTATGCCTGCGTGAACCCGACCCGCAGCGACTGCCACTACCCGGATAAAACCATTGCGGGCTGCATGGTGGCGTGGCTGCTGATGTCGCTCGCCCGCGGCGTACTGGTGGAGTGGGGCGTATTGCCGGAGGCCACGCCGAAGCTCTCACCGTGGCTCTCCTACGTGGCGTTAGGCACCGTGGCGGACTGCGTCTCGCTAGGCGGAAGCCCCGCCAATCGGGCGGTGGTCAGCCATGGCCTGACGCTAATCAACCGCATGGACGCCGCCTGCTGGCGAGCCATGGCCGCGCGCTTAGGGGCCGACAGCGTGCCCTTCAACGCTGAAACCTTGGCGTTTCAGATGGGCCCCAGGATCAACGCCCGTTCGCGGCTAGATGACCCCTACGCGGCACTGCACTTTATGCTGGCAGAGAGCGACGGCGTCGCGAACCGTCAACTCGAAGTGCTGGACCAAGATAATCAGTCCCGCAAGGCGATTGAGGCAGATATGGCTGAGGAGGCGCGGGCGCTCGCCGTTCCCGCCTTGGAGGCCAACGAGCCTGCCGTCGTGGTGCTGCTGGAAGATGGCCACCCCGGCGTGCAGGGCATCGTCGCTTCAAGGCTGGTGCAGGCCTACGGACGCCCAGCCGTGGTGCTTACGCGGGCGGCGGCACCCAATATGCTTACCGGCTCCGGCCGCTCTATTGACGGGCTGCATTTACGGGACGCACTACAGCGCACCTTTGAGCTTGCCCCAGAGGCGCTGCCGCGCTTTGGAGGCCACAGTGGCGCTGCAGGCGTGGGCGTGCCACGGGAGCAGCTCGACACCTTCAAAGCCGCGTTTTTGCAGGCGGTCGGTGAGCAGCTGGGCGATACACCGCTCTACCCGCGTCTGTGGACCGATGGCGAGCTCTCGACCGCCCAACTCTCGCTGGCGACGCTGGTGGAAATCGAGACGTTAGGCCCCTACGGGCGGGAGTTCGACCCGCCGTTATTTGAAGGGCGCTTTATTGTGGAAGCGCTGCGCCCGGTGGGTGCAGAAGGTTCGCACCTGATGATGGAGCTCTCCATGGGGGCCGTCACCAGCAAAGCGATTTGGTTTCGCGCGCTCACACCGGGGGAGTTGCCCTCGTTTAGCGTGGGCGATACGCTGCACTGCGCTTACAAGCTCAATCGCAACCGCTGGCGCGGTCGCGAGTCATTGCAGCTCATGGTGGAGCACGCTAGCCCCGTTTAATACTCTCCGCTATCCTCGCGTCCTTGGCCGCTTAAGCGGCCGCTCTAATAATCCTAAAAAGGACGCACTCATGCGCATGGAAGACCTGCCTAAAGACCCTCACAAGCCCTACGAAGACATCATGGCGATGCTGTTGGGCACGCTGTTTGTGGCGCTAGGGGTGACGTTTTACACCCACGCGGTGCTGCTCACCGGCAGTACCGCAGGGATGGCGCTACTGCTCAATTACCTGACCGGGTGGGGATTTGGCGTGTGGTTTTTTGCCATCAACCTGCCGTTTTACTATCTGGCGATCAAACGCATGGGGTGGAGCTTTACGCTGCGCACCTTTGTCGCCATTGGCTTGGTCTCGCTGTTCTCCGAGCTTACTCAGGGGTGGGTCGAATTTGCCAACGTGCCGTCGCTCTACGCGGCACTGATGGGCGGCGCATTGATGGGGATTGGCATGCTGATGCTGTTTCGCCACCGCACCAGCCTCGGCGGTATCAACATTCTTGCCCTCTACCTGCAGGATAAACATGGCCTGCGGGCAGGCTATGTGCAGCTCGGCATCGACGCCGTGATCCTGCTGGTGGCACTCACCCAGCTACCCCTAGACCGCGTAGGCTACTCGGTGTTGGGGGCGCTGATGCTCAACTTGATTATCGCCCTGAACCACAAGCCAGGGCGTTATATCGGGGTTAGCTAGCCGTGATGACGTAAAATCAGCTAGTTAAGCCAAAACCACCAGACGATCAAGCCAATGATGGCAATACCCGCAAGGTTGATCAGTAAACTCATACGGCCTCCTGCTGGGTGGGCTTCCATAACCGTAGGCGGTTGGCGTTGCTGACCACGGTGATGGAGGAGAGCGACATGGCCGCGCCCGCAATAATGGGTGACAGCAGCATGCCGGTCATGGGGTAGAGCACGCCAGCGGCAATCGGGATGCACAGCACGTTATAGCCAAACGCGCCGATCAGGTTCTGCTTGATGTTAGAGAGCGTGGCGCGGCTCAGTTCAATCGCCGTGGCCACGCCGTGTAGTGAGCCGCGCATCAGCGTAATACCGGCGCTCTCCATGGCGATATCGGTACCCTGGCCAATGGCAAAACCCACGTTGGCCCGGGCCAGCGCGGGGGCGTCGTTAATACCGTCGCCCACCATGCCGACCACTTCGCCTGCCGCTTGGCGGCGCTCAATTTCTGCGTGCTTGTCGTCAGGCGTCATACCTGCCTTGAACTCGCTAATGCCGACCTCGCGGGCCACCGCAGCAGCGGTATGCTCGTTATCGCCCGTCAACATCACCACGGTTAACCCATCATCCTGCAAGCGCTTCACGGCGGCAGCGGCATCTTTGCGCAGCGGGTCGCTAACGCCGAAGAGGGCGGCCAGCTTGCCGTTGACGGCCAAATAGACCAGCGAGCGCGCCTTGGCTTCCAGCTGGCGAATGCTCTCGTCTGCTGGGGAAAGGTCGACGCCAGACGCTTCCAATAAGCGCGCATTGCCTAGCAGCAGCGTGTCATTGGCTTGGCTGGTGCCTTTAACACCGCCGCCGGTCACGCTATCAAAGCTAGCCAGCGCATCGGGTCGGGCGCCTTGCTCTTCGGCGTAGGCCGTCAGCGCTTTGGCAAGGGGGTGCTCCGAGCGGCTCTCTAGGGCGGCCACCCAGGCCAGCACTTGGGCGCTATCATCGTGCAGCACCGTTGCCTCGGTCACACGAGGTTTGCCTTCGGTCAGTGTTCCCGTTTTATCGACGACCAGTGTGGTCAGGCGGCTCGCGGTTTGCAGCGCTTCGCCGCTACGCACCAGCACGCCATGCTCGGCGGCTTTGCCCACGCCAATCATGGTAGAGATCGGGGTGGCCAAGCCCAGCGCGCAGGGGCAGGCGATAATTAGCACGGTAGTAGCAGTAACCAGCATATGAATAGCCACCGGAGCGGGTCCGAGGTTGTACCAGGCAAGGGCCGTTAGCACCGCAATAATCATCACGGCGGGTACAAATATGCCTGAGATCGTATCGGCCAGCTCGCCAATCGGTGGGCGGGAGTTTTGTGCGCTGGCCACCTGCTCGGTAATGCGCCCCAAACGGGTATCGCGGCCGATGCGCGTGGCGCGGTACACCAAGCTACCGTTACCGTTCACCGTGCCCGCGCTTACGTCATCGTCCGCTGTTTTATGCACGGGCACCGGTTCGCCGGTAAGCATGGATTCATCGATATAGCTCTGGCCGTCGAGCACTACGCCATCCACCGGCAGCCGCTCACCGGGGCGCACGCGAATATGGTCATCCAGCGCTACATCGTCCACCGCGATTTCTTGTTCAACGCCGTCGCGTATCACCCGGGCGGTTTTCTCCTGCAGGTCGAGCAGCCGTTTAAGGGCGCTGCTGGTGCGGCCTCGGGCTTTGAGCTCCAGTGCATTGCCCAACAAAATCAGGCCGATCACCATGGCAGAGGCTTCAAAATAGATGCCGTGAGCCACCTCAGGCAACCAGGGGGCAAAGAGCACCACCATCATGGAGTAGAGCCAGGCGGTGCCGGTACCCATGGCCACCAGGGTGTCCATGTTGGCTTGGTGGTGCTTGAGTTGTTTCCAGGCGTTGGTGAAAAAGTGCCGCCCAGGAAAGGCCAAAATAGCCAGCGTCAGCAGGCCAATCACCAGCCAATACAAGCGGCCGGCGCCCATGGGGTGTGGGTGATAGACGAACATGCTCAGCATGAGTGGAATGGCGAGGGAGAGCGACAGCACGCTGCCCTTGAGGCGCTGGCGGTAGGTAACGGCCTCTTGCGCCTCGCGAGTGCGCTCGGCTTCACGTATATCCACAATCGGTTCGGCGCGATAGCCTGCCTCAGCAACGGAGGCCATTAGCGCATCAGGCGTTGCACTGCCTGTAACTTGGGCAGTGTGCGTGCCGAAATTCACCGAGGCGCTGTTCACTCCAGGCGTGTTGGCCAGCGCCTTCTCAACGCTTTTCACGCAGCCCGCACAGGTCATACCGCTAATCAGCAGGCGCAGTTGGGGCGCATCCACGGGAGCGCTCTGCGATTCAGCGGGTTCAGGTGCGTCGGGGTGTGGTGCGTCACTCGCGTCGTCACTGGGTGGGTAGCCCGCTTCGTTGAGCGCACTATCCAGCGCTTGATCGTCGAGGGAGCTGGTCACTTCCAGACGCTTTTCTGCAGGAAACCCTTCCACTTGGGCGGCCGGGTCCTGGGCTTGAATCGCCTCACGCATGCGCTTAACGCAGCCCTGGCAGTTCATACCCGGCACGGTGCGTATCAGCATCACGGTTTGCTCGGTGTCGTGCTGCATGGGGCCTCCTCAGGAAAACTTTCGATCAAGCGGCACAGGCTGTGGCCATCGGGGGTGCCGTCGGGCATGGTCTGCCAGCTCTCCAGCGCCTGCTCCATGCGCTCGGCAAGTGCCTCTAGCTCGGCAATCCGCGCGCGTATTTGCGGCAGCCGGTGGGCAAGCAGATCGCGCACTAGCGGGCAGGGGGAGTCGCCTTGGTCGGCATGGGCCAGGATGTCGCGGATCTCCGCTACGCTAAACCCTAGCTTGCGCGCCCGCTGAATAAAGTGCAGGCGCTCCAGATCCGCAGCGGAATAGAGCTGGTAACCGTTATCAGGGTGCCGTTGGGGCGATAGCAACCCTTCTCGGGTGTAGTGGCGGACGGTTTCCGCGGTGACGTTACCGCGTTTGGCGAGTTCGCCAACTTTCAAATCGCTTAACGACATAACCTCCCCCCGATTGGCGGTAAATGTTCAAACTGTATTGTAAAACCTTTGGGTAACCCATAGGTCAAGCAGGCGTGATCGACTCAGTCGAAATGACTAAAACACTGATTTCAAACGACCGTGCGACTAATGTATAAGTAAAAAACAAAATAAAACGCTCGTTTGCCCTTGAACCAAACCCTACATTGGGCGAAAACTTAGGTGTCAGAACAATGCGGATGGAACGCACCGTCCGACGGATCATCGGGAGAGAGGCCCACAATGCATAATAACTTCAAGAAATTAACCCTAGCGGCCGCGGTTGCAGCAGTTACCTTTGCAAGCCAAGCTAACGCAGGCGGATATCAGATTAACGAGCAGAGCGTTAGTGGGCAGGGGTATGGCCATGCGGGACGTAGCTCAAACGTGAATGATGCAACTATCGTATTCGGCAACCCAGCGGGGATGTCGTTTTTAGACCGTGCGCAGTTTACAGTGGGTGGGACGTATCTTAATGTCAAAACGGATATCGATAACGCCGAATATACTCCTATGTTATCTGGTACAGGCGGGAGTACAGCTGAAGGCGATATGGTGCCGGGCAGCTTTATACCCTTTGCCTTTTATGCCCATCCTGTTAATGAAAAATTGGCATTTGGTTTCGGTGTTTATGCGCCTTTCGGCTCTAAGACTGATTACGAAGATAGTTTCGCAGGTAGGACGTTTGGTACGCTAACGGAAGTGACCGTTGCCAGTGCACAACCTACAGTTTCTTATCGTTTTAATGATCAGTGGTCAGTTGGAGCCGGTGTTACCTACAACCAAGTTGATGGGAAGTTGCATCGACAAGCGCCTACTCCCTTGGCTCCCGGTTTAAATGCTGAGCTTGACTCACGAGTGGAGGGAGATGATGAAGCTTGGGGTTATAACCTAGGGGTAATCTACCAGCCGGTACCTGAAACCACGTTCGGCTTAACTTATCGCTCAAAAGTTGATTACAACTTGGAAGGTGATTTTTCGGCAAGCTCACCAGTTTTAGACCAGCTAGGGGTCGGTTCGATCACAGATACTGCTTCGCTAGATCTGACCACACCCGAAACGGTTAACTTTTCGCTTACCCAGCAAATGACGGATCGCCTTAAACTGATGTTTGGCGCTTCCTGGGTACGCTGGAGCCAGTTCGATGAGATTCTGGTCGAAGGAAGCCAAGGTAATACCATTACCCAAGAGCCCCAGAACTACGAGAACGCATGGGCATTTGCCTCTGGTGGTGAGTACCAGCTCACACCTACATTAGCCCTCCGTGCAGGGATAACGTTAGATTTTACCCCAACTAACGATAATGACCGCAGCGTGCGTATTCCTTCGGATGATCGACGCATTTTCTCGGTAGGCGCAGGTTGGACGCCAGTTGATGACTTTACGGTCGATGTTGCCTACTCCTACCTTACTGAGCGCAGTACTTCAGTTGAGCAAGGCGGTCCGACAGATCCAAGAGGGCAATTTAGCGGCGACTACAAAAACGAAGCTCAAGGCTTTGGTGCGCAGTTAACCTATCGCTTTTAAGCCCTAGAAAGCCAGTTCCCACCGAAACCCGGCGCATGCCGGGTTTTTTATTACCTAGTAGCAGGCCATTGGATGCGGGGCGTGTCGGCTTTCGTTACACTATGCGCTTTTCTGATCGATACACTTCTGTACGATCCGATCTAGACCACGCTAGGGCGAGCCCATGTTGGAAACCAATCCGATTCATAACCAGATCAAGGACCTGTCTGAGCGGACAGCGGTTCTTAGGGGGTATCTTTGACTATGCCGAGAAGAAAGATCGGCTAGAAGAAGTCTCTCGCGAACTGGAAGACCCCAATGTCTGGAACGATCCAGACTACGCGCAGAAGTTAGGCAAAGAGCGCGCCTCCCTCGAAGCCATTGTGGCGACCATTGATGAGCTGGATCAGGGGCTAGCGGATAGCCGCGACCTGCTGGAGCTCGCCGAGA
>Ga0208337_1000005_pt1 | contig 42065 bp, 30 predicted proteins | sample DeeseametaMP0371_FD_184213 | JGI IMG/M metagenome (GOLD analysis project Ga0208337, IMG submission 184213) | Marine microbial communities from the Deep Atlantic Ocean - MP0371 (SPAdes) | ecosystem: Environmental > Aquatic > Marine > Oceanic | place: East of Porto Seguro, South Atlantic Ocean... | reverse complement strand
CAGGTCATGGCGGATATGCACCGCACCGGAGAATTGACTGGCAACCCGGCAGACGCCCGCGAGAATTATCGTAAAGGCCTGCAGAAGGGGCTCTTCAAGATCCTTTCTAAGATGGGCATTTCGACGCTGGCCTCCTACCGTGGCTCCATGCTGTTCGAGGCCGTGGGCCTGTCGGATGAGGTCATGGAGACCTGTTTCGTGGGCATGGCGTCGCGTATTCAGGGCACCGGCTTTGCTGAGCTTCAGCTTCAGCAAGAACTGCTGGCCAAGGATGCATGGATTCCCCGCAAAGGGATCTCTCAAGGCGGTATGCTCAAGTACGTGCACGGCCACGAGTACCACGCCTACAACCCGGATGTGGTCAAGGCGCTGCAGGCGGCGGTGCAAGAGGGCAGCTACACCAAGTGGAAGAAATTTGCGCAGCTGGTGAACGAGCGCCCCGTGGCCACCATTCGTGACCTGCTGAAACTCAAGCCTGCGGCCACGCCGATTCCGCTGGAAGAGGTCGAGCCCATCGAAGCGCTGATTCCACGCTTCGACAGCGCAGGCATGTCGCTGGGCGCGCTGTCGCCCGAAGCGCACGAAGCGCTGGCCCAGGCCATGAACGAGGCGGGCGGTCGCTCCAACTCCGGTGAAGGTGGCGAAGACCCAGCCCGTTACGGCACCATTCGCAGCTCGAAAATCAAACAGATCGCTTCTGGCCGTTTCGGTGTTACGCCAGCTTACTTGGTCAATGCCGAAGTGCTGCAGATCAAAGTGGCCCAGGGTGCGAAGCCCGGTGAGGGCGGCCAGCTACCGGGCGGTAAGGTCAATCAGCTGATTGCCCGCTTGCGCTACTCGGTGCCCGGCGTCACGCTGATTTCGCCGCCGCCGCACCACGATATTTACTCCATCGAAGACTTGGCGCAGCTGATCTTTGACCTCAAGCAGGTCAACCCAGACGCGCAGGTCTCGGTGAAACTAGTCTCCGAGCCAGGGATCGGCACTATTGCGACCGGCGTCGCCAAAGCCTATGCGGATTTGATCACTGTGTCTGGCTACGATGGCGGCACGGCGGCAAGCCCGCTCACCTCCATCAAGCACGCCGGTTCCCCTTGGGAGCTGGGCCTGCCCGAGGTGCATCAAGCGCTGCGCATTAACGGCCTGCGGGACAAAATTCGTCTGCAAACCGATGGTGGTCTGAAGACCGGCCTCGACGTCGTCAAAGCGGCGATTCTGGGTGCTGAAAGCTTCGGTTTCGGCACCGCGCCGATGGTCGCGCTGGGCTGTAAATACCTGCGTATTTGCCACCTGAACAACTGCGCCACCGGTGTAGCGACCCAGGATGACTTCCTGCGTGGCGAGCACTTCCGCGGCACCGTGGATATGGTGAAAAACTACTTCCGCTTTATTGCCGAAGAAGTACGCGAGCTGATGGCCATGCTGGGCGTGCGTAAGCTCACCGACCTGATTGGCCGCACGGACCTGCTGGAAGTGCTGGAAGGCAATACGGCATCACAGAGTAAGCTGGACTTAATGCCGCTGCTGGCGAACGACTTCGTGCCTGCAGATGCGCCGCAGTTCTGTGAAGTGAGCCGTAACGTGCCCCACGACCCGGGTGCCAAAAACCAGGAAGTCTTGGCGGCGCTGAAAGAGGCCATTGAGTCTCAGTCTGGCGGCACGTTCGATTTTACCATCACCAACTGCGACCGCAGTGTCGGTGCGCTCACCTCCGGTGCCATTGCCAAGCGTTACGGTGAAGATGGCCTTGAGGCCGCACCGGTCACCGCGCGCTTTACCGGCGTGGCGGGCCAAAGCTTTGGCGTATGGAACGCTCGTGGCCTGAACCTCTACCTGGAAGGCGATGCCAACGACTACGTCGGTAAAGGCATGAACGGTGGCAGCATCGTCATCGTGCCGCCCAAGGTCAGCCAGTTCGAGAGCCACAAAACGGCCATTATCGGCAACACCTGCCTCTATGGGGCTACGGGTGGCACGCTGTTTGCTGCCGGTACCGCTGGCGAGCGTTTTGCGGTACGTAACTCCGGCGCCACGGCGGTGATCGAAGGCGCGGGTGACCACTGCTGTGAGTACATGACCGGTGGTTTGGTCTGCGTGCTGGGTGAAACCGGCGTTAACTTTGGGGCGGGCATGACGGGTGGCTTTGCCTACGTGCTCGATGAAGACCGGACCTTCGTGGACAAGTACAACCACGAGCTGGTCGAAATTCACCGGGTCAACACCGAAGCGATGGAAGCCTACCGTCGCCACCTGCGGGAAATGATCGAGGCCTACGTGGCCGCGACGGGTTCCGCACGCGGTGTGGCGATTCTGGAAGACTTTAGCGACTACGCGCGCCACTTCTGGCTGGTGAAGCCAAAAGCGGCCAGCCTGGGTAGTCTGCTGGATCAGTCTCGGCGTCAGCCGCAATAACCGTCAGCGCCTACGCTTCGAGGAGAGAGATCATGGCCAACCGTTTAAATAACGATTTTCAGTTTGTCGACGTGGGTCGTAAAGACCCACAGAAAAAACCGGCGCACACCCGAGCCAAAGAGTTCGCGGAAATTTACGAGCCGTTCAAGCCCACCGATGCGGCGAGCCAGGCGCACCGCTGCTTGCACTGCGGCAACCCCTACTGCGAGTGGAAGTGCCCGGTACACAACTACATTCCCAACTGGCTGCAGCTGGTGGTGGAAGGCAACATTATTGAAGCCGCCGAGCTGTCCCACAAAACCAACTCGCTGCCGGAAGTGTGTGGCCGCGTGTGCCCGCAAGACCGCCTATGTGAAGGCGATTGCACCCTGAACGATGGCTTTGGCGCGGTGACGATCGGCTCGGTGGAGAAATACATCACCGATACCGCCTTTGCCATGGGCTGGCGCCCTGATATGTCCAAAGTGGTGTGGACCGATAAGAAAGTCGCGATTGTTGGTGCAGGTCCTGCGGGCTTGGGCTGTGCCGATATTCTGGCGCGCAACGGCGTCAAGCCGGTGGTGTTCGATAAGTACCCCGAAATTGGCGGTCTGCTGACCTTTGGTATCCCTGAGTTCAAGCTGGAAAAGAACGTCATGGAGCGCCGCCGTGCGGTATTCGAGGAAATGGGCGTTGAGTTCCGTCTGAATACCGAAATCGGTACTGATGTCGAGTTCGAGACGCTGCTGCAGGAGTACGACGCGGTGTTCCTGGGCATGGGTACTTACAAGTACATGCAGGGTGGCTTCCCCGGTGAAGACCTGCCCGGTGTCTACAAAGCGCTGGATTTCCTAATTGCCAACGTCAACCGCCGCTTGGGCTTCGAGAAAGACCCGAACGACTTTATCTCCATGGAAGGCAAGCGCGTGGTGGTGCTGGGCGGTGGTGATACCGCGATGGACTGTAACCGCACCTCGATTCGTCAGCGCGCCGCCAGCGTGACCTGTGCCTACCGCCGCGATGAAGAGAACATGCCGGGCTCGCGCCGTGAAGTGGCTAACGCACGGGAAGAGGGCGTCGAGTTCTTGTTCAACCGCCAGCCGGTAGCGGTAGTGGGCGAAGATAAGGTCGAGGGTGTGAAGGTAGTCCGCACGCGCCTGGGCGAGCCGGATGAGAACGGCCGTCGTCGTCCTGAAGTGGTGCCGGGGTCTGAAGAGATCATTGCGGCCGATGCGGTCGTGGTGGCCTTTGGTTTCCAGGCAAGCCCGGCACCGTGGTTCGATAGCGCCAATATCGATGTCAACGAATGGGACCTAGTCAAAGCGCCTGAGCATGGTCAGTACGCCTTCCAAACTAGCAATGAGAAAATTTTTGCCGGTGGCGATATGGTGCGTGGCTCCGATCTCGTGGTCACCGCTATATATGAAGGGCGTCAGGCGGCCGAGGGCATTCTGGATTACCTAGGCGTGTAAAGTGTGTATGCCATGCCGAACAGCACCAGGGGTAGGTCGTAGCGAGGGTCTTTTGTCATGGATGACAAAAGTAGCGCCCAGGGATGGGTTCACAGCGCCCTCGCGCAGACCTACTTCTGGGGCAACTGCGCATCGGCATCCTTTGGCCCGATCAATTGGCCTCCCACTGTTTATGTACAGCCAGTAGCTAGTTATGTGTAGCCAATAGCTAGGGTGGGAGGCAGCTTTAGCTCGCGACCGAGAGCTGGCGCTGTTTCACTTCAAATTGAGCCTTAAGGCGTACTCTGCTATTCTGTCGTCCCATCCTGGTGTGGCTTTCTGTTACGCCTTTTGATCACGTTTCGACAGGTTTTCCATGACACGATATATCTTCGTGACCGGCGGCGTTGTGTCCTCTCTTGGCAAGGGCATCGCGTCGGCCTCGCTGGCGGCGATTCTCGAGGCCCGCGGCCTTAAGGTCACCATGCTCAAGCTCGACCCGTACATCAACGTGGACCCGGGCACCATGAGTCCCTTCCAGCACGGCGAGGTGTTCGTCACCGAGGATGGCGCCGAGACGGACTTGGACTTAGGTCACTATGAGCGCTTTATTCGCACCAAAATGACCCAGGGCAACAACTTCACCACCGGCCGCGTGTACGAACATGTGCTACGCAAAGAGCGCCGGGGTGACTACCTGGGTGGCACTGTGCAGGTCATTCCGCACATCACTGATGAGATCAAGCAGCGCGTCTACGCTGGAGGCGAAGGCTTCGACGTGGCGCTGGTGGAGATCGGCGGGACGGTTGGCGATATCGAATCACTGCCGTTCCTGGAGTCCATTCGTCAGATTCGCAGCGAGCTGGGCGCAAGCCGCGCCATTTACATGCACCTCACCCTGGTGCCGTACATCAAGACCGCTGGCGAAACCAAAACCAAACCGACGCAGCACAGCGTAAAAGAGCTGCGCTCCATCGGCATCCAGCCGGATATTTTGATTTGCCGCAGCGAAGTGGAGCTTGAGGAGAGCGAGCGCCGCAAGATTGCGCTGTTCACCAATGTGGAAGAGCGTGCGGTAGTGCCGCTGCAAGACGCCGACACTATCTACCGCATTCCGCTAATGCTTCACGAGCACGGCCTGGACGATATCGTCTGCGACAAGCTGCGCTTAGAAGCTGAGCCTGCGGATCTGTCGGAGTGGGTCAAGGTACTCGATGCCAAGCTGAACCCGCTGAAGTCGGTCAGCATCGCCATGGTCGGCAAGTACATGGAGCTGCTGGATGCGTATAAGTCGCTGAACGAAGCGCTGATCCACGCGGGTATTCAGGGCCGCATCAAGGTCAACGTCGACTACATCGACTCTGAAGACATCGAGCGTCACGGCACCGAGCGTCTGGCAGGTAAAGATGCCATTCTAGTGCCCGGCGGTTTTGGCGAGCGCGGTGTGGAAGGCAAGATTCTGACCGCCCAGTTTGCCCGTGAAAACAACATCCCTTACCTGGGTATCTGTCTAGGCATGCAGGTAGCGGTGATCGAGTTCGCCCGCAACGTGGCTGGCTGGAAAGACGCCAACTCCACCGAGTTTACCCACGATACCAAGCACCCGGTGGTGGGGTTGATCACCGAGTGGATCAATGCCGAAGGCAAGATCGAGCTGCGCGACGCGGCCTCCGACCTGGGCGGCACCATGCGTTTGGGCGGCCAAGTGTGCCATCTGGCCGCTGGCAGCAAAGCCCGCGAAGCGTACGGTGCCGACGAAATCGTTGAGCGTCATCGCCACCGCTTCGAAGTCAACAACCAGTTCATTGATGAGCTGGAAGCTGCGGGCCTGGTGATTTCGGGCAAGAGCGTCGATCAGTCGCTGGTCGAAGTCGTCGAGCTGGCGGATCACCCTTGGTACGTGGCGTGTCAGTTCCACCCGGAATTTACTTCGACGCCTCGCGACGGTCATCCGCTCTTCTCGGGCTTCGTCAATGCCGCACTAGAACACAAAACGGCACGCACCCGTGCCCACGCCGCACCTCAGGAATAAAGGGGGAAGCATGTCTTCTCAGTCCCAATTCCCAGAGCATCACATCAACGTTGCCGGCTTAACCGCCGGCAATTCTTTGCCACTCATGCTGCTTGGCGGCATGAACGTGCTGGAGTCGGCGGAGCTGGCCGATGAAGTGGCGCAGGCCTACGTGAATGTGACGCAAAAGCTGGGTATGCCTTATGTGTTCAAGGCCAGTTTCGACAAAGCGAATCGCAGCTCGATCCACTCCTACCGGGGGCCTGGGCTGGAAAAAGGCCTGCAAATCCTGGCCGATATCAAGGCGCGCTATAACGTGCCCATCATTACCGATGTGCACGAGCCCTGGCAGGCAGCGCCTGCTGCTGAAGTCGCCGATATCATCCAGCTGCCGGCCTTTTTGGCGCGCCAGACCGATCTAGTGGTGGCAATGGCGAAAACGGGCGCTGCCATCAATATCAAAAAGCCGCAGTTTTTGGCCCCGCACGAAATGCGCCATATCCTTAACAAGTTTCAGGAAGCGGGCAATGACCGCCTGATGCTCTGCGAGCGCGGCACCAGCTTTGGCTACAACAACCTGGTGGTGGACATGCTGGGCTTTGGCGACATGAAGCAGACCGGTTACCCGGTGTTCTTCGATGTCACCCATGCTCTGCAGCGTCCAGGTGGCCGGGCGGACAGCGCCGATGGCCGCCGTGCCCAGGTTGCCGAGCTTGCTCGCGCGGGTGTGGCAGTGGGCTTGGCCGGGCTGTTTTTGGAAGCTCATCCAGACCCCGATAACGCCAAGTGCGATGGCCCCTGCGCACTGCCACTGGACCAGCTCGAACCGTTTCTGACCCAACTGTCACAGCTGGACGCGCTGGTCAAAGGCTTCGCCCCCTTGACCATCCGTTAATCGCGGCGGATATCCGTGGTATACATTGGACCTCTCATCGATTAGACCGACAACCAAAGGACACTGTCATGACCAAAATTGTTGAAATCAGTGCGCTGGAAGTGCTCGATTCGCGCGGTAACCCGACCGTTCAAGCCACCGTACGTTTGGAAAGCGGTGCCGTAGGCGTTGCCTGTGCCCCCAGCGGTGCCTCCACGGGTTCCCGCGAAGCACTCGAACTGCGTGATGGCGACAAGGCGCGCTACCTCGGTAAAGGCGTTTTAAAAGCCGTCGAGGCCGTGAATGGCAAGATTCGTGATGCGTTGTTGGGAATGGATGCGCGGGACCAGCGCGGTTTGGACAATGCCATGCTGGAGTTGGATGGCACGGATAACAAGGCGACTCTGGGAGCCAATGCGATTCTGGCGGTGTCGCTCGCGGCAGCCAAGGCGGCGGCCAATGCCAAAGGCGTGCCACTGTATGCCCATATCGCCGAGCTTTACGGTCAGCCAGGCCAGTACAGCATGCCGGTACCGATGATGAACATCCTCAACGGCGGTGAGCACGCCGACAATAACGTGGATATTCAGGAGTTCATGGTGCAGCCGGTGGGCGCCCCCAACTTCCGTGAAGGTCTGCGTATGGGCGCGGAGATTTTCCACGCACTGAAAAAAGTGCTCTCTGCCAAGGGGCTGTCTACCTCGGTAGGGGATGAGGGTGGCTTTGCGCCCAACCTGACATCCAACGCCGAGGCACTGGCCGTCATCAAGCAGGCGGTGGCCGATGCCGGTTATACCCTGGGCAGCGATGTCACTCTGGCGCTGGACTGTGCTGCCTCCGAATTCTACAAGGAAGGTCAGTACGACCTGGCCGGAGAAGGCAAGCGTTACGACTCCGAAGGGTTTGCCGACTACCTGGCGGGCCTGTGTGCCGACTACCCCATCGTGTCTATCGAAGACGGCATGGACGAGTCCGACTGGGCCGGTTGGAAAGCCTTGACCGACAAGCTGGGCGACAAGGTGCAGCTGGTGGGGGACGACCTATTCGTCACCAATACCAAAATCCTTAAGCGTGGCATTGACGAGCAGATCGGTAACTCGATTCTGATCAAGTTCAACCAGATTGGCTCGCTCTCCGAAACCCTCGACGCGATTAAAATGGCCCAAGATGCGGGCTTTACGGCGGTCATCTCCCACCGTAGTGGTGAAACGGAAGATACCACTATTGCCGATTTGGCCGTAGGCACCTGTGCGGGACAAATCAAGACCGGATCGCTGTGTCGTTCTGACCGTGTCGCGAAGTACAACCGCCTGCTGGTGATCGAAGCCGAGCTAGGGGATGTGAGCTACCCCGGTTTGAAAGCCATCAAAGGCCAGTAGGTCAAAAACATAGCGTTCGCGTGTAAGAGATCTCTCAAAAATTTGTAAGAGATCTCTTACAAATGCCGACGAAATTCGCTCGAAACCTTGTAAGAAAAAGCGAGATTTTTCACTAATTCAACTTTAAGTGATTGTCTTAGTTGGGTTTTATGAAAGAAAGGCGGGTCCCTTGGGCTCGCCTTTTGCGTATTGGGTCCGATTGAGAAGTTGCGCTGTTCTGCCACAATGCATTCAGGACAAGGGGAGGCAAGGATGCTTCAGGCAGGATGCAACGGGATGCAAGCAGGTGCGCCGGGTGATACAGAGACGTGAGTCCTGGCAAGGAAGTCACCTGAGGAGGTTGACACAGGGAGTGGTCAGAGGAAGTGCTTGGAGCGGGCGGCCTACGGGCCGCCTTTTTTTGTGTAGGCCATTCACGCAATCATGGACGCCTTCCATCCGACTACAAAAAAACCAGCGTAAACGCTGGTTTTTTTGGGATGTGCTAACACTCTGCGCTTAACGCTCGAGTTTTTCCAGCTTACCCGTTTTGCCATCCCACTCTTCTGCATCGGGCAGAGGGTCTTTCTTCTCGGCAATATTGGGCCACACTTCGGCCAACTCCGCGTTGATCTCGATAAACTGCTCTTGGCCATCTGGCAGCTCATCCTCCGAGAATATTGCCTCAGCAGGGCACTCTGGCTCACACAGCGCGCAGTCGATGCACTCGTCCGGGTGAATAACTAGGAAATTGGGGCCTTCGTAGAAACAGTCGACTGGGCAAACTTCCACACAGTCGGTGTATTTGCATTGGATGCAGTTCTCGGTAACGACAAACGTCATCTTGCTATCCCTCTTGCGAGACCGAGAAGCCTCCCGGTCGTGGTCAATCGTGAATGGTTATAAATCTGCGGTTTTTTATAAGGTAAAAAGGTATGGGCGACATTCTAGTGGTGCCCATACCCGGCGGCAAGCGCTCGCGCTCATCTGTTTGATGCGATTACTGACGCTCATTATATCCATTGTCTATAGCAACTCTCGCCACTGATACAACAAGGTCAGCGCTTCGCGAGGCGACAAGTCGTCGATATCCGCCTTGCCGAGCGCTTCTACCACCGGGTGCGGGGCGCTGGCGAACAGGTCGTTTTGCTGCGGTATCGCAGGGCTCGCTGAGGGCCGCTGCTGCTCGTCGACATCCCGCTGTTCGAGCATCATCAGCTTTTCCCGAGCGCGACGAATTACCGGAGCCGGGACCCCGGCGAGTTGGGCGACCTGTAAGCCATAACTCTGGCTGGCGGGGCCTGCCTCGATACGGTGCATGAACACGATACCATCGCCGTGCTCCGTTGCCGTCAAATGAATATTGGCGATGCCCTCCGCCTGCTCAGGCAGTGCCGTCATTTCAAAATAGTGCGTGGCAAACAGCGTGAGCGCCCGAGCGTTAGCGAGATGCTCGGCGCTTGCCCAGGCCAAGGAAAGCCCATCGAAGGTGCTAGTGCCACGGCCAATCTCATCCATTAACACCAGGCTGTGTTCGGTGGCATTGTGCAAAATATTGGCGGTTTCGGTCATTTCTACCATGAAGGTAGAGCGCCCTCCCGCTAGATCATCTGACGATCCGATCCGGGTAAAGATGCGGTCAACCGGGCCGATCTCGGCGGCATCGGCGGGTACGAAGCTGCCGCTATGGGCCAGCAGGGCGATCAGGGCGGTTTGGCGCATGTAGGTCGATTTACCGCCCATGTTGGGGCCGGTGATGATCAGCATGTGCTGCTTGGGCGTTAGCATAACATCGTTAGGCACGAACGGCGTGTCGCTCACCTGTTCGACCACCGGGTGCCGTCCGGCGGTAATGGTAATGCCGGTCGCGTCCACTAGCTGCGGGCGTACCCAGTTAAGAGCGCCGGCACGCTCGGCAAAAGCACACAGTACATCCAGCTCAGCCAGCGCGCGTGAGGTGTTTTGTAGCTCGTGCAGTTGGGCGTTGAGCTCGGCTAGCAACTGATCGTAGAGCCATTTTTCCCGCGTCAGCGCCCGCGACTTGGCGGAAAGCGCTTTGTCCTCAAACTCCTTCAGCTCTGGGATAATAAAGCGCTCGGCGTTTTTCAGCGTTTGACGACGGATATAGTCGGCTGGCGCATGCTGCGCCTGGGCGCGGGGTAGCTCAATAAAGTAGCCGTGTACGCGGTTATAGCCAACTTTTAGGTTGGCAAGTCCCGTGCGTTCGCGCTCTCTCAGTTCTAACTGAACGAGATAGTCGCCTGCGTTTTCGGCCATGCCGCGATGCTCATCTAGCTCGGCATCGAAGCCATCGGCAATCACGCCGCCATCCCGAATCACTACAGGCGGGTTGTCGACCAGCGCTCGCGCTAGCGTATCGGCCAGCTCGGGGTAGGGGCGGATATGCGGCTTGAGGCTATCCAGGGCGCTGCCGCTGTCGATATCGGTCAGCAGCGCTTCCAGCGTGGGCAGCGTGGCGAGCGCATCTCTCAGTCGCGCGAGATCGCGTGGGCGTGCGCTGTAAAGAGCGACGCGGGCGAGTATGCGTTCCACGTCCCCCACGTCGCTCAGCGTATCCCGCAGGCTCATATAGTTGGCATCAATAGAGAGTAGGGCCACGCCGGCTTGGCGGCCCTCGACGATCTCCCGCTGGCGTAGCGGGCGATTCAGCCAGCGCTTTAAAAGCCGCGAACCCATGGCCGTGGTGCAGGTATCAAGCACGCTGGCCAGGGTGTTATCGCCGGTGCCGCCGAGGTTGATGTCGATTTCCAGATTGCGGCGGCTGGCGGCGTCGATCACCACGGCATCGTCGCGGTTCTCTACGCTGATGGCGGTCACGTGGGGCAGGCGCGAGCGCTGGGTATCGCGCGCGTAGTCGATCAAGACACCGGCCGCGATCAGCGCCGTGGAGAGATGCGCGCAGCCAAAGCCACGCAGGTCGCTAACTTCAAATTGGTCGCACAGGCTGCGGGTGGCGCTTTCCAGATCGAATAGCCACTCCCCCTGGCGGCGTAGGCTGCGCTTTTGCGACCACGCATCGGGCAGGGTCAGGCTCTCCGGCACCAGCAGCTCCGCAGGGGAGAGGCGGGTCAACTCGGCGAGCATTTCCGCTTCGCTCTCGACTTCCAGTACGTTAAAACGACCGCTGGAGAGCTCCAGCCATGCCAGTCCCCAGCCAGCTTTTCCGGGGGCAACGGCCACCAGAACGTTATCTCGCCGAGCATCTAGCAGGGCTTCATCGTGCAGTGTGCCGGGGGTGACGATGCGCACCACCTGACGCTCCACCGGGCCTTTACTAGTGGCTGGGTCGCCGATTTGCTCGCAAATCGCCACCGACTCACCGCCTGCTACTAAGCGGGCTAAATAACCTTCCGCGCTATGGTAGGGCACCCCGGCCATGGGGATGGGTTTACCCCCCGACTGGCCGCGCTGGGTCAGGGTGATATCCAGCAGCGCAGCGGCGCGTTTAGCGTCATCGAAAAACAGCTCGTAAAAATCCCCCATGCGGTAAAACAGCAGTACCTCGGGGTGCTCGCGCTTGATGTTAAGGTATTGCGCCATCATTGGCGTATGGGCGGGGCTGGCCTGTGACATGGGCGTCCTGATTGAGCGTGGCGCAAGCGGTTGGCCTGCGGCATGTTCGTTGAGCAATTTCATTGAGAAAGCTAAACGCAGTATTCTACGCTACCCTAAGGTCTTACATGAAGGAGTCACCATGCCCCCCAGCGTTTCTAGCCTCAAGAACCTCGATTTATCGCTGCTTGCCCAGCGGCTGGGGCGGCTTTGCCTTCAGCTTGGCGTTGAAGTGACCGCCGCAGAGTCTTGCACCGGAGGAGGCATTGCCAGTGCGATTACCTCGGCGGCAGGCAGTTCGGCGTACTTTACAGCGGGCTATGTGACCTACTCAAACGCCGCGAAAACCCGCCTGCTGGGTGTGGAGCCTGCCACGCTTGAAGCCCATGGAGCCGTTAGCGAGGCCGTGGTGAAGGCGATGGTGGCGGGAGCCTGCCGTGAAAGCGGGGCTGATTTAGCCGTTGCGGTGAGCGGTGTGGCCGGCCCGGAGGGCGGCAGCGACGAAAAACCGGTAGGTACCGTATGGATTGCCTGGGGCAGTGCTGGACAGCAGCAGGCAGAGTGCTTCCACTTCCCCGGCGACCGCCAAGCGGTGCGGGAGCAGGCGGTGCGCGAAGCGCTGGCGGGTTTAGTGTCGAGGCTGAGCGCTCAGGCGCAGAAGAAATAATCGTTAAAGTTGCCGCTGAGGATTTGTTTAGCCGCTAATCTTTGGCATACTACTGGCTAATTATACAGCTTGTTATGAGGAATTTCCGCATGGCTCAGGAAGACAACCGCACAAAAGCGCTTAATGCTGCACTCAGCCAGATTGATCGCCAGTTTGGTAAAGGGACCGTTATGCGCCTTGGCGATGCGCCACGCGTCGTGATGCCGTCTGTCTCCACCGGTTCGCTGGGGCTGGATATTGCACTCGGCATTGGTGGTTTACCGTTTGGTCGTGTCGTCGAAATCTTTGGCCCAGAGTCATCGGGTAAAACTACCCTGACGCTTTCGGTCATTGCCCAAGCGCAAAAGCAGGGCAAAGTGTGTGCCTTCGTTGATGCCGAGCACGCGCTCGACCCCAGCTACGCTGAGAAGCTGGGCGTCAACCTGGACGACCTGCTGGTTTCCCAGCCGGACACCGGTGAACAAGCGCTGGAAATCACCGATATGCTGGTCCGCTCGGGCGGCGTGGATGTGATTATCATCGACTCCGTGGCTGCGCTGACTCCGCGTGCGGAAATCGAAGGCGAAATGGGCGACTCCCACGTGGGCCTGCAGGCGCGCTTGATGTCCCAGGCGCTGCGTAAAATCACCGGTAACATCAAAAACGCCAACTGCTTGGTGATCTTCATCAACCAGATTCGTATGAAGATTGGCGTGATGTTCGGTAGCCCCGAGACCACGACCGGCGGTAACGCGCTGAAGTTCTACTCCAGCGTGCGCTTGGATATTCGCCGCACCGGTTCGGTGAAGTCGGGCGACGAAGTCACCGGTAACGAAACCCGCGTGAAAGTCGTCAAAAACAAGGTGGCACCGCCGTTCCGGCAAGCTGAGTTCCAGATCCTTTACGGCAAAGGTATCTACCACGCGGGTGAGGTTATCGATCTTGGCGTGCAGTGCAGCCTAGTGGACAAAGCAGGCGCTTGGTACAGCTATAAAGGCAACAAGATCGGCCAGGGTAAAGCCAATGCGGCGCAGTACCTGGAAGAGCATCCTGAAATCATGAACGAGATTGAAACTCAGATTCGTGATCAGCTACTGGCCAAGGCGGAGCCGAAGAAGGAAGAAGCGTCTGCCGCTGATGTGGCTACAGATAGCGATGATGATCTGCTTTAAGCCGCTACCTCCATTGCATGTGCTAAGAGGGAAACTCGATGTTTTCCTCTAATGTGGATGCTTCTGCACGTGAAGTAGCGATTCAACTACTGGCTCGGCGCGAGTATTCTCGCGCCGAGCTGGCGCGTAAGTTACAGCAAAAAACTTTTGATGCCGATGAAATCTCTGCTTGCCTAGACGCCTTGGCCGAGCAGTCGCTGCAGTCCGATGCACGCTTTGCCGAGAGCTTTATACGCTCGCGTATTTCCAGAGGGCAGGGCCTAATTCGCATTAAAGGCGAGCTTCGCCAACGCGGGGTTGACCAGGAAACTCAGGCCGCCGCGTTGGCAGCAGTAGAAGAGCGTGAAGCGGTAGACTGGTTTGAGCTTGCTCGAGAAACGCTGGAAAGGCGTTTTTCCACTCCGGGTGATTCCCCCAAAGAGCGTGCCAAGCGCGAGCGTTTTTTAGCAGCGCGTGGGTTTGATTTTGAACAAATTCGCTATGCTCTTTCCTGTTTGTAGCCCCGCTCAGGGCTGTCTATAACCCCGCTCAGGGCTGTTACTGCCCTAGCTTACAGCGGCTTTCTTCCTGTTTGTTTCTTCTCTGTTTGGGCCGTCTGTTTTGGTTTTGCCACTAACTGCGGCTTTAGTCGTTTGACAACTGCGTTATAATGGTCCCTTTGCGACCCCAGCGGGTGGCGGCGACAGCGCCCTGGGGCATCACGCTTTCTTGTTACGGATACCCTATGAAAAGCGCAGAGATCAGACAGGCCTTTTTAACGTTTTTTGAAGAGCACGGCCACACGGCTGTTCCGTCTAGCTCGCTGGTGCCGGGCAACGACCCGACGCTGCTGTTCACTAATGCGGGCATGGTGCCTTTCAAAGATGTGTTTTTGGGTCGTGACCCTCGCCCCTACGTGCGTGCCACTTCTGCTCAGCGCTGTGTGCGTGCCGGCGGCAAACATAATGACTTGGACAACGTAGGTTACACTGCTCGCCACCACACCTTCTTCGAAATGCTGGGCAACTTCAGCTTTGGCGACTATTTCAAGCGTGACGCCATCCGCTTTGCCTGGACATTTTTGACCGAAACCCTGGGGTTACCCAAAGAGAAGCTCTGGGTCACCGTACATATCAGCGACGACGAAGCCGAGCGCATCTGGAAAGATGAGATCGGTATCGACCCCGAGCGTTTCTCCAAGCTGGACGAGGACAACTTCTGGCAAATGGGCGACACCGGCCCTTGCGGCCCCAGTTCTGAGATCTTTTTCGATCACGGCCCGGAAGTGTGGGGTGGCCCACCCGGAAGCCCTGAAGAGGATGGCGACCGCTACATCGAGATCTGGAACCTCGTCTTCATGCAGTTCGAGCGCGATGCCCAAGGCACCCTCAATCCGCTGCCGAAGCCCTCTATCGATACCGGCATGGGGCTGGAGCGTGTGGCGGCTGTCATGCAGGGTGTGCACTCCAACTACGAAATCGATCTGTTCCAGAATTTGCTCAAGGCGGCAGCAGACGCCACGGGACATAGCGATACCACCGCGCCCTCGCTACGCGTCATTGCTGACCACATTCGCTCCTGCGCTTTCTTGATTGCCGACGGCGTACTGCCCTCCAATGAAGGCCGCGGCTACGTGCTGCGCCGGATTATTCGTCGTGCCATTCGCCACGGCCACAAGCTGGGCGCGGCCGAGCCGTTCTTCCACAAGCTGGTGAGTGCGCTGGATGCCGAAATGGGTGATGCCTACCCCGAGCTGCGCGAGGCCAGCGAGCAGATCGCCCGCGTACTGCTGAAAGAGGAAGAGCAGTTTGCGCGGACGCTGGATCACGGTATGGGCTTGCTGAACGCGGCGCTCGAAGAGCTGCAAGGTGATGTGCTGCCCGGCGAAACCGTGTTCAAACTCTACGACACCTACGGCTTCCCGTTCGATTTGACTGCTGACGTGTGCCGAGAACGTGAAGTGACACTGGATGAAGCCGGTTTCCAGCGTGAACTCGAAGCTCAACGCGAACGCGCTCGTGCCGCCAGCCAGTTTGGCGCGGATTACACGGCCTCTATCGAACTGGACGGCGAAACCCAGTTTACCGGCTACGAGCGGCTGGAAGACCAAGCCACCGTGACCGCCATAGTGGACAGCGAAGGCAACGCGCTGGCGGCCTTGGAAGCCGGTCAAAAAGGCACCGTAGTGCTCGATCGTACTCCGTTCTATGGGGAGTCCGGCGGCCAGGTGGGCGATACTGGCTACTTGCACGTCGATGGTGGTCGTTTTCAGGTGAACGATACCCAGAAACAGAGTGGCCACCACCTTCACCAGGGGGTAATGGTCGAAGGGAGTCTGAGTGTCGGCGCCAACGTACGCGGTGAAGTGGACGCCAGCCTGCGCAGCGCGACCATTCGTAACCACTCCGCGACCCACCTGCTGCACAAAGCACTGCGTATGGTGCTGGGCGATCACGTTCAGCAGAAGGGCTCGTTGGTCAACGCAGAGCGTCTGCGTTTTGACTTTAGCCACTTCGAACCGATGACCGCAGAGCAGCTTGCTGAGGTCGAGCGCATCGTCAACGAGCAAATCTTGGCCAACGCGCCGACCAAAATCGAGCAGATGAGCCTCGCCGATGCCAAGGCCAAAGGCGCGGCAGCACTGTTCGAAGCCAAATACGCTGATAACGTGCGCGTATTGACCATCGGTGCCGATGACTTCTCCATCGAGCTTTGCGGCGGTACCCACGTCAAGCGCAGTGGCGACATTGGCTGCTGCCACGTGGTCAGCGAAGTAGGTATTGCCTCGGGTGTGCGTCGTATTGAAGCGATCACCGGCGAAAACGCACTGGCGTATTTCCGTGAGCAAGAAGCCCGTGTTCAGCGGATTAGCGAACGCTTAAAAACCAAGCCAGAGCAAGTGGAAGCGCGTGTCGAATCGCTGGTGGAGCGCAACCGCAGCCTGGAAAAAGAGCTTGAGCAGCTCAAAGCGAAGCTGGCGAGCGCGGCGGGTAGCGATATGCTCAGCCAAGTGCAGGAAGTGGGCGGCGTGAAGCTGCTGGTAACTGAGTTGGATGGCGTGTCTGGTAAAGATCTGCGCGGCGTATTGGATCAGCTGAAAAACAAGCTAGGCTCTGGCGTGATTATGCTAGCCACTGCTGACAAGGCCGCTGGTAAAGTCAGCCTGATTGCTGGGGTCACTTCTGATTTAACTGGCCGTGTTAAAGCGGGCGAGCTGGTTAATCATGTGGCCTCCCAAGTGGGTGGCAAAGGGGGTGGGCGCCCTGATATGGCTCAAGCAGGCGGCAGTCAGCCAGAGGCGCTGCCGGACGCGTTGAACAGTGTCCCGGCTTGGTTGGAAAACACACTTCGCTAAATAGAGAGGCCGGTGGCATTATTTGCTACCGGCCTTTTTGCTAGTTAGGAAAGTTGGCAACAATAATATTCACCCTCCATTCCCGAACGTAAAGGAAAAACGGCATATGGCACTATACGTACAGAAGTTCGGCGGCACCTCGGTGGGCTCTGTCGACCGTATCAAGGCCGTGGCGGAAAAAGTTAAAGGCTTTCGCGACCAGGGCCATCAGGTAGTGGTTGTTGTCTCCGCGATGAGTGGCGAGACCAACCGCCTGACCGAAATGGCCCATGCTCTGAACGAGGATCCCGCCCCGCGTGAAATGGATATGTTGCTCTCAACAGGGGAGCAGGTGACCATTTCCCTACTGGCCATGGCGCTACAGCAAATTGGCGTGTCGGCGACCTCGCACACGGGTGCCCAGGTAGGAATTCATACCGACAGCGCCTACACCAAGGCGCGTATTCAGCGTATTGAAACTGACGATCTCAAATCTGACCTGGATGCAGGGAAGGTCGTGGTGGTCGCTGGTTTCCAAGGCGTAGACGAAGACGGCAATATCACCACGCTGGGGCGTGGCGGCTCTGATACCACCGGCGTGGCGCTTGCTGCCGCCTTGGGGGCTGATGAGTGCCAAATCTATACCGACGTAGACGGTGTTTACACCACGGACCCCCGTGTATGTTCCAAAGCGCAGCGCCTTGAAAGCATCACCGTAGAAGAAATGCTCGAACTCGCTAGTTTGGGCTCCAAAGTGCTGCAAATTCGCGCTGTTGAATTCGCCGGTAAATACAACGTGCCGCTGCGGGTACTGTCTAGCTTTGAAGACGGCCCTGGCACCCTGATTGTTGCAGATTCAGACCAAGACGAGGATTCTATGGAAGAACCGCTAATCTCCGGTATCGCGTTTACCAAGAACGAAGCCAAACTCACCCTGCTGAATACGCCGGATGTACCTGGTGTGGCTTCACGTATTTTGGGGCCGATTGCCGACGCGAATATTGAAGTAGATATGATCGTCCAGAACGTTGCACCAGCTGGCGATTACACCGACTTCACCTTCACCGTGGCAAAAGGTGACTATAAAGCCACCAAAAAGCTGCTAGAAGAGACCGTTATTCCTGACCTGGGCGGCGGTGAGCTGCGCGGCGATGACAACATTGCCAAAGTGTCGCTGGTCGGCGTTGGCATGCGCTCTCATGCGGGTGTTGCCTCTAAAATGTTCCGCGTATTGGCCGATGAAAACGTTAATATCCGTATGGTCTCTACTTCAGAAATTAAAATTTCTGTCGTAATTGACGAAAAACATATGGAGCTTGCAGTTAACGCCTTACACAAAGCGTTTGGTCTCGATAAGTCCGATATCGAATCTGAATAACAATTGTGGCCTAAACCTTCTACGCTGAAGTTACTCGCTGCCGTGTGGTGGTGAGCTTTCTTTCAACGGGAGGGTAAGGTGTCATAGGGGCCAAAGCCTTTGGTGGCAGGCGTCACCATGCCGCATAATGGCATGGTGACGCCGCTGGCGGACACATCCCGTTGTATAAAACGTCTGAGAAGGAGATCAGCCATGCTCATCCTAACCCGCCGCGTTGGCGAAACGCTGATGATCGGTGATGAAATTACCGTCACAGTATTAGGTGTGAAAGGTAATCAAGTGCGCATTGGTGTGAACGCACCAAAAGATGTCGCGGTTCACCGTGAAGAGATCTATCAGCGCATTCAGCGTGAACGTAATAGTGAAAGCGAATCAGAATAAATGGCCGCCCGTGTTACGCTCATTAAAGGGCGTTTAAGCGGTGATTTTAGGCCAGCGCGAAAAAAATCGGAATAAGACTGGACACCAGTCATCAAAATCGGTAATATTCGCGCCGTGCCGTTGAGGAGAGGTGGCCGAGTGGCTGAAGGCGCTCCCCTGCTAAGGGAGTATAGGGTTTATAGCCCTATCGAGGGTTCGAATCCCTCTCTCTCCGCCAACTGCATGATGTAGCATCGTAATTTGATACGCGCCCGTAGCTCAGCTGGATAGAGTACCTGACTACGAATCAGGTGGTCGGAGGTTCGAATCCTCCCGGGCGCGCCAAGTTGCAAAGCTAAGTGCTTGATGTTACACTGATTTCATTGCTTGACGAATTAGGCAATGACTGAAAAGCGCCCGTAGCTCAGCTGGATAGAGTACCTGACTACGAATCAGGTGGTCGGAGGTTCGAATCCTCCCGGGCGCGCCAGATTTCAAAACCCGCTCTTTAATGAGAGCGGGTTTTCTGTTTTCTAGCCTGACTAACGTGGCTCGCGCGTTAGTCTTGCGATCGTGTAAAGCGCCCCCGCAACTTTGCGGAAGGGCGCTTTTTTTTGGCTCGAAGGAAATGAGGTGGGTCGAGCCCGCGTATGGGTCGAAAAAAAGCGCCTCGATAGGCGCTTTGACTCAGCAGGTTCAACGGCGGCTGGTTCAGGCACTTCGCCCGGCTTAGGCGGGTTCGTAGGCGGCGAGGGAGCTTGCGCTAGGGGTAAGGCTGCCGAGAAGTGCATCCAAGTCGGTCAGGCGCTTCAGGCGCTGAAAGTGCTGGTCGGCTTCAGCGTTGCCTTGACGCATCTGGGCAAGCCACTGCTTCACCAGCGACACGACCACGCGGTCAGGAAGGTGTTGACGCTGGAGCGCGGCGTACTCTTGCAGTACGCTGGCGCGCATTTCCCAAGTGGTTTCCGCCAAACGTTCGCCGGTTTGTTGCCAGTAGCGAATCCGAGGTGCCAGCCAGGGGTCAGCCAGCGCGCTGCGTCCGAGCATCACATCGCAGCAGCCGGAGAGCGTGCGTGCCTTCCAGTAATCCTCAAGCGTCCAGATATCGCCATTGGCCACCACGGGGATCGAGAGGTGGTGGCGCACTTTGCCAATCCACTCCCAGTGAGCGGGTGGGCGATATCCCTCGTCCCGTGTCCGGCCATGTACGACCAAGCGCGCTGCGCCGCCTGCTTCCGTCGCCTGCGCACAGGTCACCGCCAAGCGGCGATTGGCAAATCCCAGGCGAATCTTCGCGGTCACCGGAATTGCGCCGTCTAGCGCCTCTGCGACCGCTTTGACGGCCTGGTAGACGCGGTCTGGCTGGCGCAGTAGCGATGCGCCGCCGTCGTGGCGGTTCACCAGCTTGGCTGGGCAGCCAAAGTTGAGATCCAGGCTAATGGCCCCAAGGGCTAGCGCCTGGCGGGCATTTTCGGCTAGTGCCCTAGGGTCGGAGCCGAGTAGCTGCAGATGGACGGGTACGCCGTTAGGCGTCGCTACCGGGCGCTCGGTGAGTTCGGGGCAGTGTTTGTAAAACACCCGTGGGGGAAGGCGGGTATCCACTACCCTGACAAACTCCGTCACCGTCCAGTCGAAACCGGCCTGGCGAGTCAGTAGATCGCGGGTGAGCGCATCAATAACGCCTTCCATCGGTGCAAGACCGATCTTGCCTTTATGTAGTAAATTAACAACCATGACTTCCACTATGGCGCGATTGCATTCTATCCTGAATGTGGCAGGTTAGTGTATTACCCTTATTGCGCCAAGCGCCGTTAGAGGCGTTTGGCGTGCCAATAACCCTATAAAACAAGGAGAGCACGCTATGCAGGGGTCGGAGTTACTCCAAGAGGGGCTCGCTCTAATGGGCCTTGGTATGGGCTTTGTTTTTGTTTTTCTTACTATTTTGGTCATTAGCGTTACGCTGATGTCGAAGTTGATCGACCGCTTTCAGCCTGCTCCAGTGGCAGCGCCAGCGGGTCGAAATAGTGCAAAAACACCCGCCAGTAACGGCCAAAATGACGAAGTTGCCGCGGTGATCAGTGCTGCAGTGCATCGTTACCGCTCGTCCCGCCGTCCGTAAGACGCACGCTTTTGTGTGCCTATTTCGCCCTAATGGCTATTTTTTTGTTAAATTTACTACATCCATAACGCTAAACTGTGAGCCACGACCATGAACGAAATAAAACGTCCTCTGGGAATCACCGATGTTGTCCTGCGCGATGCGCACCAATCGTTGTTTGCTACGCGCCTGCGCCTAGATGACATGCTGCCCATCGCCGAAAAGCTGGATAAAGTCGGCTACTGGTCTCTGGAAACCTGGGGTGGAGCAACGTTTGATGCGTGTATCCGCTATTTAGGTGAAGACCCGTGGGAGCGTATTCGTGCCCTTAAAGAGGCGATGCCGAACACACCTCAGGCGATGTTGTTGCGCGGTCAGAACCTGCTGGGCTACCGCCACTATGCCGATGATGTCGTCGATAAGTTCGTCGAGCGTGCTAAAACCAACGGCGTTGATGTGTTCCGCGTGTTTGATGCCATGAACGACCCGCGCAATCTGGAACGCGCCATCAAAGCGGTTCGCCAAGTCGGCGGCCATGCACAGGGCACCATTTCCTACACGGTGAGCCCGGTACATACCCTGGATAGCTGGGTAGATCTTGCCAAAACCATTGCTGCAATGGGCGCAGATTCTCTGGCTATCAAGGATATGGCGGGGCTACTCACGCCGTATACCGCTTACGATTTGGTCTCACGGCTGAAAAAAGAGCTCTTCATTCCAGTGCATTTGCACTGCCATGCGACGACTGGCTTATCCACGTCGACCATCCTGAAAGCGGTCGAAGCGGGGATTGATAACGTCGATACGGCGATCTCCTCCATGTCGATGACCTATGGCCACAGCCCGACTGAATCCGTGGTTGCCATGCTCAAAGATACTGACCGCGACACTGGGCTAGACCTGGAGTTGCTGGAAGATATCGCCGGCTACTTCCGTGAAGTGCGCAAAAAGTACGCTTCTTTTGAAGGTTCGCTGCGCGGCATCGATTCGCGCATTCTGGTGGCCCAAGTTCCCGGCGGTATGCTCACCAATATGGAGAGCCAGCTAAAAGAGCAGGGCGCTGGCGACAAGCTGGATGACGTGCTGAGCGAAATCCCCCGCGTACGCGAAGACCTCGGCTTTATTCCGTTGGTGACGCCCACCTCACAGATTGTGGGCACTCAGGCAGTCATGAACGTCATGATGGGCGAGCGCTATAAGTCGATCTCTAAAGAAGTGCAGGCGCTGCTGAAGGGCGAATACGGCTCTGCCCCGGCTCCTTTCAATGCCGAATTGCAAAAGCGTGTACTGGAAGGCGGCGAGCCGATTACTTGCCGCCCGGCAGATAATCTCTCTCCAGAAATGGACAAGCTCGCGGCCGAGCTGAAAGAGAAAGCCAGCGCCGATAGCATTCGCCTTGCCGAGGGCGAGCGGGAAGTGGATGACGTGCTGACCTATGCGCTGTTCCCGCAGATTGGCCTGAAATTCCTCAAAAACCGCGACAATAAAGACGCCTTTGAGCCTGCGCCCGAAGCGCCTCAGGCAGCCGCCCCAGCTAAGGCAGAGGCTCCCGCAGCAGCACCTGCGCCTGCCGGTGGTCCGGAAACCTACACCGTGAAGCTCAACGGTAAGGCTTACGTGGTCGAGGTGTCGGAAGGTGGCGAGATTGGCGATATTCAGGAGCAGCCTGCTGCACAGTCTGAGGCTGCCGCCCCAGCGCCCAGCGGTGAAAGCATCGATGCGCCGCTGGCCGGTAACATCTTCAAGGTGAATGTACGCCCAGGCGACCAAGTGGCCGAAGGCGATGTGGTGATTATCCTGGAAGCCATGAAGATGGAAACCGAAGTGCGTGCCAGCAGTGCCGGTACGGTATCGAAAGTCAATGTCAGCGAAGGCGATAGCGTCGCTGTTGGCGATGCACTGATTGAGCTTTAAGGGCAACTCGGGAATGGATAAATTAATCACCTTATGGGAAGGCTCCGGGCTCTATAATCTGGAGCTGGGCCAAGCGGTTATGATCCTGGTAGGGCTTGGGTTGCTCTACCTGGCGATCTACAAGAAGTTTGAGCCCCTGCTGCTGGTGCCAATCGGGTTTGGCGGTATTCTTGCCAATATTCCTGAGGCAGGCTTGGCGATTTCAGCGCTGGATCAAGCGATTGAAGTCGCCAAGCCCGCCGTGCTGCAGCAAATGGCTACAGCGTTGGGCGCGACGCTAGATCCGCTGACTGGGGTAGAGGGTTGGCGCGAGACGCTGAAAGCGATTGCCCATGATTCGGCTGCGCCGGATCAGCTGCGCGCCGCGAAAGATATCGCAGTGAGCGTCGGCTACAGCGACGGCATGCTCTACAACTTCTATAAGGTCGCCATTGGCTCGGGCATTGCGCCGCTGCTGATCTTTATGGGCGTTGGGGCAATGACCGATTTCGGCCCGCTGCTGGCCAACCCGCGCACGCTGTTTCTGGGCGCGGCGGCACAGTTCGGCATTTTCGCTACGCTGTTCGGCGCCGTGCTGCTCACGTCCATGGGCATTATGGACTTCTCGCTCAATCAGGCGGCAGCGATTGGTATTATCGGCGGGGCAGATGGCCCGACCTCTATCTATGTGTCCAGCGTACTTGCGCCGGAGCTGCTGGGGGCGATTGCCGTGGCGGCCTATGCCTATATGGCGCTGGTACCGCTGATTCAGCCACCCATCATGCGTCTGCTGACCACTGAAAAAGAGCGCAAGATCACTATGACACAACTGCGTCCGGTCTCTAAGCTCGAAAAAGTGGTTTTCCCGCTGATGCTATTGATCGCCGTGGCGCTGTTTCTGCCGGACGCGGCACCGCTGCTAGGCATGTTCTGCTTTGGTAACCTGATGCGCGAGTGCGGTGTGGTCGAGCGCCTTTCCGATACCGCGCAAAACGCGCTGATCAATATCGTGACGATCATTCTGGGGTTGTCGGTGGGTTCCAAGCTGATGGCGGAGAGCTTCCTGGCGTTCGAGACGTTGGGGATTCTGGGTCTGGGGATCGTGGCTTTCGGTATCGGTACCGCCGCCGGAGTGTTGATGGCCAAGCTGATGAACCTGGTCAGCAAAATGCCCATCAACCCACTGATTGGCGCGGCGGGTGTGTCTGCTGTGCCGATGGCGGCGCGTGTGGCGAATAAGGTGGGTCTGGAAGCGAACCCGCATAACTTCCTGCTGATGCACGCCATGGGGCCGAACGTTGCTGGGGTCATTGGTTCGGCAGTGGCTGCCGGTGTGATGATCAAGTACCTGGGATAAGCGGCTAGTTAGACAGCACGTCTGCCGCTATAGAACGCGGCTTACCGAGCAAGCGCTCGTGTAAGCCGCGTTTTTTTATGTTCGCTGTAGCTCAATGGATGTTTTAAGGCGGTTTTCCAGTCCGCTGATATCCAGCTCGACATCGCGTGGCCAGCCAATGGTTAAGCTCACGCCGTTGCCATCGTACTCCGCCTGTTGCACGGGCAGTGCCTGCTCGTCGCACCAAGCGCGGGCTTGCGCTTCGTGGGCGAAGCTGACCTTTAATAAATAGCTATCCCGCTCGACGACTTCCCGGGTGGGCAGCGTTTCCAGCCCGGCATTGACCGCCTGCGCATAAGCGCGTGCCAAACCTCCGGTACCTAACTTGGTGCCGCCAAAGTAGCGAATCACCACGCAACCAATTTCGCCAATCTGGCTGCCCTGCAACGCCTGGAACATCGGACGGCCTGCGGTTCCGCCGGGCTCGCCGTCGTCGGAAAAGCCAATATGCGTTTGCTCTCCAGGAGGTCCGGCGATAAACGCAGTGCAGTGATGGCTGGCATTCGGGTGGGCAGCTTTGGCCGCTTGAAGCAGCGCGTCGAAGGCGTCGGTGGTAGGAGCGTGGCACACCCAGGCCAAGAACTGACTCTTTTCAACGTCAATCTCGGCGGTGTGCCATGTCTCAGGGGCTAAATCAGGGACTCGATAGCGCAAATAGTACTCTCAGCAGGGTGGATAACGTTAATGGTGCCGGGTTTCCGTTGCGTGGTGGGCCACACCCATCACCATGCCCAGCACCTGGATATCACAATTATGCAGGAAGACTTCGGGCATCGCTGCATCTTCGGGCCATAAATGAATGCCTAAACGGCTGATAGAGAGCTGCTTCAGCGCCACTTCCCGCTGGTTAATCGTTGCTACGGCGGTTTCTTGATGAGCGTCGTGCTGGTGGCGATGAATGATAATAACGTCACCATCGAAAAGATTGCAGTCGCGCATGCGATCGCCGCGAATACGCAGGGCGTAGGTGTTGCGACGTGTGACGCGAGGGGCTGTGCACGCTTGGCGCGCATGTGATGAGGCGCTGCGAGACGCTAGTGGGGTAGGCGTCGATGGCGCTACCGGTTGAGACAGCGTCTGAGAGGGTACGTAAGAAGGTACGTGAGACGTTACCTGAGGGGATAGGCAAATCGTCATAGTGTGTTCTCCCATGCAGCGCCCGTTGCCAAGGCGTTTGATTGAGTCGATAGCTGTAGTTTTATTCTGTGGTGTCTATTTATACAGTTGTTACAGTATAAGCCTGTTTTTGCATACAGTTCTAGTGCTGTCTCACACCTGGGTTTCTTACGCGGAAATTGAGACAGGTCACGCTGCGACCCAAGACCGCAGAGCGTGACTGGCGAGAAAGGGCCTTTCCGTGTAGAGTTCGACCCAAAATCAACGTGCCTGGAGTGTCTTTTGAGCCTGTGCCTGCAAGCCCGACAATTGGCCTGTGAACGCGACGACCGTTGGCTGTTTGAAGGGCTCGATCTCGATATCCAAAGCGGTGAGATCGTGCGCATTGAAGGCCCCAACGGCAGCGGCAAGACAACGCTGCTGAAAATACTCTCTGGCCAATTAACCGATTACCGTGGCGAGCTTTACTGGAATGGCGAACCCATGCGCCAAGCCCGTGAACATTTTCTCGCCAATTTACTCTATCTAGGTCATGCCCCAGGCGTGAAAGCAGGCCTGTCACCGCTGGAGAATCTAGCTTGGTATCAGGCGCTTAGCGGAGAAAAGGGCAGCGAGCCTGCACGTGAGGCAGCGTTGGCTGCCGTTGGGTTGGCGGGGTTTGAAGATGTTCCTGCCGGCCAGCTTTCCGCCGGGCAGCAGCGGCGCGTGGCGCTGGCACGCCTGACCCTGACCCAGCGGGCGCTGTGGGTGCTCGACGAGCCTTTCACCGCAATCGATCGCCAAGGGGTGGCGGCGCTAGAGGCGCAGCTGGTGGCGCATGCGCAGTCTGGCGGCTGCGTTCTGGTCACTACTCACCACGCGTTGACCGAGTCACCTGTGCTTAGGCGCATTCAGCTGGGGTAAGAAGGAGACAGCGTTGCAACGTTCACACGCTCAACTGAGCACCCCAGAGGTGGCTATGCATGCACCCCAGGGCGGTTTGATGGTGGCCATAAAGGCAACCCTCAAACGCGACCTCACCTTGATGTTGCGCCGTCGTGGCGAAGTGCTCAATCCGCTGGTGTTCTTTGCGCTGGTGATTACCCTGTTTCCCATTGGTATTTCACCGGATCCAGAGCTGTTGGCAAGCATTGCGCCAGGGCTTTTATGGGTGGCCGCACTGCTCGCGGCACTGCTTTCGCTGGATAGCCTGTTTCGCAGCGACTACGACGATGGCAGCCTGGAACAACTATTACTGGCACCCCAGCCGCTGGCGGCGCTGGGGTTGGCAAAAGTGGCGGTACATTGGTTGCTGACGGGGCTGCCGCTGGCACTGATGGCACCGCTGCTGGGCATCATGCTGTCGCTTCCAGCGGGAAGCTACGCCGTGCTAGCGCTGTCGTTGGCACTCGGTACGGCCAGCTTGAGCTTAATTGGGGCGATCGGAGCGGCGCTAACAGTAGGGCTGGCCCGTGGCGGTGTGCTGCTCTCGCTGCTAGTGCTGCCGCTCTATATACCAGTACTAATTTTCGGCGCAGGTGCCGTACAAGCCGCTATTTTTGGCGAGGGTATTGCCGCGCATCTGGCGATTTTAGGCGCACTGTTAGCGCTGGCGCTGATGTTGGCTCCCTGGGCCATTGCGGCATCGCTGCGCATCAGCATTAACGGTTAGAGGACGGGAACACCATGTGGGCCTTTATCAACAAACTAAGATCACCCAAGTGGTTCTATGCCATTAGCGCCAAGCTGCAGCCACTTTTTTGGGTGGCGGCGACGCTGCTGCTGTTGGTAGGCACCGTCTGGGGGTTGGCCTTTGCGCCTGCGGACTATCAACAGGGCAATAGTTTTCGCATCATTTATGTCCACGTACCCGCCGCATTCCTAGCCCAATCCATCTTTGTCTCCATGGCGGTCTCCGGGCTGGTATTCATGGTCTGGAAGATCAAAGTGGCGGATATGGTCGCCACCGTGATGGCCCCGCTGGGTGCCGCGATGACCTTCGTAGCGCTTTTTTCGGGCGCAGTATGGGGCGTGCCCACCTGGGGAACCTGGTGGATGTGGGATGCACGGCTTACCTCCATGCTGATTCTGCTGTTTCTCTACCTGGGCGTAATTGCCTTGCGCGGTGCGTTTAGCAGCCGCGATAGCGGTTCCCGTGCCGCGTCGGTGCTAGCGATGGTTGGCGTGATCAATATTCCGATTATTAAGTACTCAGTGGATTGGTGGTACACCCTTCACCAGCCCGCCACTTTCACGATTACAGGGCGCTCTGCCATGACCATGGACATGTGGGCACCGCTGCTGATCATGGTATTGGGCTTTTACAGCTTTTTTATTGCGCTCACGCTGATGCGCACGCGCAGCGAGATTCTGCGTCGAGAAGCCAATAAGCGCTGGGTGCGCGAGCTTGCCGAGGAGACGAACTAATGGCCTTTTCCTCGCTAAACGAATTTTTTGCCATGGGCGGTCACGCGGTCTACGTGTGGGCTGCCTGGGGAGTCACTGCGCTGTTGATGCTAGTGATTGTGTGGCACGCACGTCAGGAGCGCCGCCAGCTACTCAACGTGGTAAAGCGCCGGACGCGTCGTGAAAATGCCCAGCGCAACGCTCAGCCATCGCACGCGCAGCCCCTGCAAGAGCCAGTTAACTCTGCTCAGAAGGACGTTCACCATGACGCCTAAACGTAAACAGAAGCTGTTTGTTATCTTAGGGCTATTGTCGCTCACCGCCATTGCGGTGGGGCTCACCCTGTATGCGCTGCGCGCCAATATCAATCTGTTTTTCAGCCCGGTACAAATTGCCCAAGGCGATGCCCCTATGGAGCGCCAAATTCGCGCGGGGGGCATGGTCAAAGAGGGCTCTGTGTCCCGCGACCCGGAAAGCCTGGATGTGGAGTTCGTGGTAACTGACTACGTGGATGATCTAGAGGTCTACTACAGCGGTATTCTGCCGGACCTGTTCCGTGAAGGGCAGGGCGTGGTGGTGGTTGGCGAGCTTCAGGCCGATGGCCGCCTCTACGCCGATAAAGTACTGGCGCGCCACGATGAAAACTACATGCCGCCCGAAGTGGCGCAGGCACTGGAAGAAGCAGGCTACTCCCCGGCCGACTTTCAAGCGAAAGCTGCCGAAGTGGGCAAGCGCCTAGAGCAGGAAGGCTCCCCAGAAGGAAGCGACTATTAACGACTGCACGCACGCTGTGCGATAAAGCCTGATGCTAATTCGGAGCACCCATGTTGATTAAGATCATTCCTGAAATCGGCCACTTTGCCCTGGTTATCGCGCTACTCATGGCGGTGGTTCAGGCGGTGATGCCGCTTGCCGGGGCTGCCACGCGTCGCCCGCTGTGGATGGCCTATGGTCGTCCCATGGCCATCGGCCAATTCCTGTTTGTGACCATTGCCTACCTCTGCTTGACCGCCAGCTACATGCTGGACGATTTCAGCGTGGCTAATGTCGCTAACAACTCCAACTCTCTGCTGCCCTGGTACTACAAATTCAGCGCCGTGTGGGGTAACCATGAAGGCTCGGTGCTGCTATGGAGCTTGATGCTGGCGGGTTGGGGATTCGCGGCATCGGTCTTCTCGGGCGACTTGCCCCGCGACATGGTGGCCAGGGTGCAGGGCATCATGGGCATGGTGTGTGTGGGCTTCTTGCTCTTCATTCTCATGACCTCCAACCCCTTTGAACGCCTGCTGCCCAACATGCCGCAGGATGGCGCGGACCTGAATCCGCTGTTGCAGGATTTTGGCCTAGTGGTTCACCCGCCGATGCTCTACATGGGTTATGTGGGCTTTTCGGTGGTGTTTGCTTTCGCGATTGCCGCCCTGCTGGGCGGGCGCTTAGACGCCGCTTGGACCCGCTGGGCGCGCCCCTGGACCAACGTGGCCTGGGCGTTTCTCACCGTCGGGATCGCACTCGGCAGCTGGTGGGCCTACTACGAGCTTGGCTGGGGCGGCTGGTGGTTCTGGGACCCGGTGGAGAACGCTTCGCTATTGCCCTGGCTAACGGGCACGGCACTGGTTCACTCGCTGGCGGTGACCGAAAAACGTGGCTCGTTCAAGAGCTGGACGGTGCTGCTGGCGATCTCGACGTTCTCGCTGTCGCTGATGGGCACCTTCTTGGTGCGCTCGGGCGTACTGACCTCGGTTCATGCCTTTGCCAATGACCCCACCCGTGGCTTCTTCATTTTGATGCTGCTGGCGATTACCGTCACGCTATCGCTGCTAGTGTTTGCCCTGCGTGCGCCGCGGGTGAGCCATAAGGTCGGTTTTAACTGGCTCTCGCGGGATTCGCTGCTGCTGATCAACAACATCATTTTGGTCATCATGACCGTCACGGTGCTCTTGGGCACGGTGTACCCGCTGATTCTGGATTCTCTGGGGTTGGGTAAAATCAGCGTAGGCCCGCCTTACTTCAATGCGCTGTTCGTACCGCTCACCGTGGTGATGTGTGTCTTCATGGGCTTGGGGCCGGTGGCGCGTTGGAAAAGCATGAGTGGTCGTGAGCTGTGGCGTAAGCTAGGTCTCGCGGCGGCAGCTGCCATTGTGCTGGGTGTAGCCATGCCGTTGGTCTACGGCGGCGAATGGAATTTGTGGGTGTCATTGGGAATCGTGTCGGCGCTATGGATCGTGCTGCCCATGGTGCGCGACCTGTTCGACAAGACCCGTCACGCCAGCTCGTTTGTCGCCGGGCTGCGCAAGCTCTCGCTCTCTTATTGGGGAATGGTGCTGGGCCACGTGGGCATTGCGGTGACCATCGTGGGCGTTGCCGTCGTTTCGAACTACAACATCGAACGCAACGTGCGCATGTCGCCGGGCACCACCGTGGAAGTGGCGGGCTATCAGTTCACCATGACGGAACTCACCAACCGACGTGGCCCCAACTTCCTGGCCGATACTTCGATCATTCAGGTACAGCGCGGGGACGAGGGACGCAGCTTCGTGATGCGCCCCGAGAAGCGCCTTTACCTCGCCACCGGCATGCCCATGACCCAAGTTGCGCTGCGCCCTGGTTTGTTCCGCGACCTCTATGTGGCCATGGGTGAAGACCTGGGCGACGGCAGCTATGCCATGCGCGTCCAGTACAAGCCGTTTGTGCGCTGGCTGTGGTTAGGCGGCCTGCTCATGGCCTTCGGCGGCATCTTGGCCGTAGCGGATAAGCGCTACCGCCGCGCAGCCGCGCGCCAACCTGCATCCTCACGTATTGATCAATCTCCGTCACAGGAGGCCACGGTATGACACGCCGCCTGCTGTTGCTTCTTTTACCCATCGGTTTTGTGGGCATCGCGCTGTTTCTCTATCAAGGGCTGGGGCGCGACCCTTCACAGCGAGACTCAGCGCTGATGGCGCGGGATTTTCCTGCGTTCGAAGCCTCCACGTTGCGGGATGCCAACCGTCAGGTGGATCAATCGCTGCTGACAGGGGAGGTCACGCTCGTCAACGTATGGGGCGAATGGTGTCCCGCCTGCAAGCAGGAAATGCCGCAGCTGTTAGAACTCGCTGATAACGGCATCCGTATGGTGGGCATCAACTACCGAGATACCCGCGAGAAAGGCTTAGAGTTTTTAAGCGAGTTTGGCGACCCCTTTGAAGTGAATGTTTTCGACCCTGAAGGCAGCCTGGGCTTTGATCTTGGCGTTTACGGCGCACCGGAAACGTTCTTGGTGGATGCCGATGGAGTGATTCGCTACCACCATAAAGGCTACGTGTCACCTGAAGACGTTCGTGAACGCATCCTGCCGGAGGTAGAAAAATGGCGTTAATGCGTGGGATCTTCGCCGTGATGCTGCTGGCACTGGCGGGCAGTGTCGTGGCGGCAGGCATTGAAGTTCGCGAGTTCGACGACCCGGTGATGGAGCAGCGCTACCGTGACCTCACGGCCTCCATGCGCTGCCCGTTATGCGAAAACCAGGCTATCGATGACTCGGACGCGCCGATCTCTGGTGATATGCGCGAACGGGTCTATCAGCTGCTTCAAGACGGTCAGTCGGATATCGAAATCATCAACCACATGGTGCAGCGCTTTGGGGAGTACATCCTCTACAACCCGCGCCTGGAAAACCGCACCTACCTGCTGTGGGGGCTACCCATTGGGTTGGTGGTGCTAGGCATGCTGGTCGTCGTGCTGATGGTACGCGCCCGCCGCAATGCATCTGCGAAAGCGTTGAGCGCAGAAGAACGCGCCCGCTTGGATGCCCTGATTAACCGCGAGAGGTCTTCATGACACCGCTCTGGATAGCGATTGCCTTACTGTTACTGCCCGCGCTGTGGCTATTAGTTGCCCCCATGCGCGGTGCCCGCGTTCTGCGCGACCAGCTAGATCACTTTGAAGCCAACGATACGTCTGCCGAGCAGAACGTGGCGATTTTCCAGCGGCGCATGGCGTCCCTGGAAGCGGCACGCGAGCGTGGCGACATCGACGACGCTCGTTTTAATGAAGATCGCCTAGAGCTAGAGCGCAGCCTGCTGGAAGACACTGCCACTCAGGCCAAGCGGCCACTGAAAGCTGCGAGCGCTGGACGGCTGGTGGTGCCGCTGGTCATGGTAGCGGTGGTGGGTGCCAGTACGTTTTGGTATCAGCAAAACGGTGCCGAAGGAGACCTGACGCTCTACGCGATTCAAGAAGAGATCAGAAACGACCCGGAAGGCTCGTTGATGATGTTCCTGGAGCGCATGGAGGCCGAAGCCGAGCGCCAGCCTAACAACCCCAACGTGTGGAGCTCGCTGTTTCCACTCTACCGGGATACCGGTCAGCCTGACAAAGCAGTCGATGCGCTGGAGCGCTTGATCGCCATCGAAGGGCGCATTCCGCCGCTGCTCGCTCAGTTGGCGCAGCTCCGCTTCTTCATGGCCGAGCGGGAGTTAACGCCCGAGGTACAGGCGCTGGTCGATGAAACGCTTGAACTAGACCCCCGTCAGCCCACCGTGTTGGGGCTTCTGGGCATTCACGCCTTCGATAACGGTGATTATGAAACGGCCGTCGACCGTTGGCGCCGTGCCGTTGCCAATATTTCAGACCCAGAGACGGCTGCTTCCCTGCGTGATGGTATCCGTGTGGCCCAAGAGCGCATGGGTGTCGCACCGGAGCCATCTGCCGCCGCTCAGGGCCAAGGGGTGCGGGTGCACGTTTCCATGGATGAGGCACTGGTAGACAACGTCAGTGACGACGCCACGGTGTTCATCACCGCGCGGGATATCGACGGCGAGCTGCCGCCGCTGGCAGTGATCCGCGCGCAGGTTGCCGATCTGCCGATGACCGTGGTGCTGGACGATACCGCCGCCATGTCGCCGCAAGCGCAAATCTCCCAGGTGCGTGAAGCGCGCCTGGTGGTGCGTGTCTCAGAATCTGGGCAGGCCACGCCGCAGCCGGGCGACCTGTTTGGCGATTTGGAGAGCGTCAGCGTAGGTGCTATCAGCGAAGACGATGCGGCCAATGTCGTTATTAACCGTGTTTTTGAATAACCACCACGTAAGCTACCGCTGCTAAGGGTCGCAATGCGCTTAACCTCTATACGTCTCGTTGGGTTCAAGTCCTTTGTCGATCCGGTCACCGTGCCCTTCGATGGCAACATGACGGCCATCGTTGGGCCCAACGGCTGCGGTAAATCCAATATTATCGACGCCGTGCGCTGGGTGATGGGGGAGTCCTCCGCCAAAACCCTGCGCGGCGAATCCATGGCCGACGTTATCTTCAACGGCTCTACCGGACGTAAGCCGGTAGGGCAGGCCTCTATCGAGCTGAAGTTCGATAACCGCGATGGCGGCATGGGCGGTTTATACGCCCAGTACTCAGAAATTGCCGTCAAACGCCTGGTGACCCGGGATGGCCAGTCCAACTACTTCTTCAACGGCCAGAAGTGCCGCCGCCGGGATATCGCCGACCTGTTCATGGGGACCGGCCTAGGCCCGCGCTCCTACGCCATTATCGGCCAGGGGATGATCTCGCGGCTGATCGAAGCGCGCCCGGATGACCTTCGCGCCACCCTCGAAGAAGCCGCGGGGATTTCCAAGTACAAAGAGCGCCGTCGGGAAACCGAAAACCGCATGCGGCGCACCCAGGAGAACCTGGAGCGCCTGGACGATATTCGCGAAGAGCTGGATAAACAGCTCGAACGCCTCAAGCGCCAAGCGGAAGCCGCCAAGCGTTACCAAGAGCTCAAACAGCAAGAGTATCGCTTAAAAGGCGAGTTGGCGCTGCTGCGCGGCCGAACCCTGCGGGCCGAACAGTCTCACCAAGAGAGCCGTGTCCGCGAGCTGGAAATTGCCGTCGAAAAAGACGTGTTTGGCGTGCGTCAGTGCGAAACCCGCCTGGAGCAGGCCCGCGAACAGCACGACGAGCTGGCCGACGTGTTGGACCGCCACCAGCAGCAGTTTTATGAAACCACCACGCGCATTGCCCGCTTAGAGCAGGACCAGGCCCACCGCCGCAGCCGCGAAGCGCAGTTGGCCAATGACATTGCCACCGCCCGACGGGATCTCGACGAGCAGCGCCAGGTCAGCGAGGGCGACCAGGAGCGGCTCGCGGTGATCGATGAGCGCTTTGAGGAGCTGCTGCCCGAGCATGAAGCGCTGGAAGAGCAGCTCGAATTGCTCGAGCAGACCCTGGCCGACGCAACGCCAGCGCTGGAAGCCGCTGAACAGCAGTGGGCCGACGCCGAAAACCGCTGGCGCGAGGCCAGCCGCGATGCCGACCGTAGCCAAGACCAACTGCGCGACTTAGAGCAACGTATTGCCCGCCTGCAGGCAGAAGGGCAGCGCCGCCGCCAGCAGCGCGGCGAGCTGGCCGACATGACCGCGCTACAAAACGAGCACGCCGAATACCAAGCCCGCCTGGAAGAAGCCGACCAACGTGCCGACGCCTTCCAAGTGGAGCGTGAGCAGTGGCAGCAGCGCTACAGCGATGCCAAAAGCGCCTACCAGCAAGCGGTAACCTCCCGCGACGAGCAGCGCGCTGCGCTGAGCCAGCAGCAGGGTGAACTTGCCTCGCTGCAGGCGCTGATGGATGCCGCTCTGGCCGATCACGACCCTCAGCTAAGCGAAACGCTGGCCGCTCATGGCCTCGCCGATGCATCCCGCTTAGGTGAAGCCATTTCGGTCAGCCAAGGCTGGGAGCGGGTTATTTCCTGGCTACTCGCCCCTTGGTTAAACGCCCGACTGGTAGCCACCCATCAGTTAAACGCGCTGCCCGAAGCGCTAGCGACGGAGTGGTGCTTGATTGATCAAGCGCCGCCTTCCACAGCCACGGCGGGCCCAGGCAATCGCCTCAGCGATTTGGTGAAAGGCGCAGGCGCGCTAACGGAGTGGTTAGCAAGTATTCACTATGTTGATACCGCCGAGGCGGCCGAAGCGCTGCTGGCTAGGCTTGCCCCTGGTGAGAGTGTGGTCAGCCAAGACGGAGTATGGCGCGGTCGCGGTTGGCTGCATCAGCAATCCAATGGCGAAGGCGTCGATGCGCTACTGGTCACTCGTCGTCGCTTTGAGGAGCTGGCCGCAGAGCGTGAGCGGGCGGAAGAGGCGCTGGCGCTCTTGGATGAACAGTGCGAAGCCGCCAACGAGACGATTGAAACGTTAGAACTGACCCGTGAGCAGCAGGCGGAGCAGGAGCGTGACCACGCGGCCACCCGCCAACAGCTAGCAGTGCAAGAGCAGCGGCTTGCCCAACGCCTTGAGCATCTCTCCAGTCGCGCCACGGAGCTGGACGACGAACTGGCCCAGCTGCAAGAAGATGAGGCGGAGTTAACACTTACTTTAGAAGAGCAGCGCGCTCGTTGGCACACGGCCATGGAGCAACTGGAAACCGCCGCAGAAGCCCGCGAAACCAGCGCCGAACAGCGCCACCGCCAGCGTGAGCAGCGCGAGCAGCTCAACCAACAGCATGCCCCGCTCAAAGCGCGGCAGCAGGCGCTGGCCTTGGAACGTGAGCGCTTAAAAGCCGAGCGCGACAGCCTGCGTGCGCAGCAGTCCCGCTCAAGCGATACCGAAGAGCGCCTCTCACTGCGTATTGCCGAGCTGGAAGAGTCCCGTGAAATGCTGGTCGAGCCCGACGAGCTGGCCGCTGAGGAGCTCGAAGAGCTGCTCCACCAGCGCGAACAGCAGGAACGACGGCTCAATGAAACGCGCCAACAGGCCCAGGCGCTGGCCGAGCAGCTGCGCAACGATGAGTTAGCCCGCCAGCAGCACGAGCGCAATCTTGAACAGAGTCGCGAACAGCTCCAGCAGCGCCGCATGGACGTGCAGGCACTAGCGCTCAAAGCAGCGACCCAGGATGAGCAGTTAGCAGAACTAGGCCACGATGCCGATGCGCTCGCCAGCACGCTGCCCAGCGATGCCAGCGAACCTGCGTGGCAAGAGCGTTTGGAAAGTACCTCGGAAAAAATCCGCCGCCTGGGGGCGATCAACCTTGCGGCCATCGAGGAGTACGATCAGCAGGCCGAGCGGCGTAATTACCTAGAAGCCCAGCATGCCGAGCTCACCGAAGCACTGGAAACGCTGGAGCGGGCGATCAAGCGGATCGATCAAGAAACCCGCGTCCGTTTCCGGGAGACGTTCGATCAGGTCAATAACGGTCTGCAAACGCTCTTTCCCCGTGTGTTTGGCGGTGGGGCGGCGTGGCTGACGCTGACCGGTGATGACCTGTTGGAAACCGGCGTGGCCATCATGGCCCGACCGCCGGGTAAGAAGAACAGCACGATTCACCTGCTATCCGGTGGGGAAAAAGCCCTAACTGCGCTGTCGCTGGTCTTTGCCATCTTCCAGCTTAACCCGGCCCCGTTCTGTATGCTGGATGAGGTCGACGCTCCGCTGGATGACGCCAACGTTGGCCGCTACGCCAAGCTGGTGAAAGAGATGTCCGAAAGTGTGCAGTTCATCTATATCACCCACAACAAGATTGCCATGGAAGCCGCCGAGCGCCTGATGGGGGTCACCATGCAAGAGCCCGGCGTTTCGCGTTTGGTTTCCGTGGGTATTGATGAGGCCGCTGAGTTGGTCGAATAGTGCGTGTGGCTCATGGCTGCGCCGTGTTGCGACTTCCCTAGAGTTTCCTTATTTGCCAAGGCGTGCCTGTCACCTGGGTGCGCCAGCGCAAGCGGATAGTAACGCCATGCCCACGAAATGCTTTGATAACAGCAAGTTGTTGAAAAAACGTGGTGTTGGCGGTGGGGTCGTCGCGGCCGTATAGGCTTAAGTCCCGCTTATCGCTTGCGAATCATTACCTGTTGTTAAAGCGCAATGCGTTCATAAGAAACTAGCGATAGTGAAAAACATTCACTAGCATAACGTTTAAATAGGGTGAACTGAGTGGGTAGCGGCCTCACACGGCACTCCGCGTTTGGCCACCCGTATCAGAGATGGAATGACGCGGAAAGGGCACTTTTGATGGTTGATAAGGTCGAAAAAATCGCCTAAAAAGCTCCCTTAGCGGCTCAAACGTGTGAAAATCAGCAAAAATTGGCTCTTTTCGTAGCAACCGCGCTATGCTTGGTGCTAAATATCGATTTATAAGAAGGTTCCCATATTCTGGCGCAGTGCCGCTCACTGTGCCCTAGTAACCGGTTAGATGACCCATGGAATGCTCGACATGGAATTAAGAGAGTGGTTAATCATTCTAGGACTGGCACTGGTTTCGCTAATCGTTGTCGACGGTGTGCGTAGGCTCCAGCGTCAGCGTCGTGTACCCCGGCTAGATCAAGCGGTAAAGGATTTACCCACCGCCAAGCTAGAAGAGTTCGACGACGAGGCGAGAGAGGCCGAGATCAATTGGGAGCTGCCAAACGGCGGTGCTCGGGTGGTCAAGCCCGCCGATTACAGTGGGCTGGGGCAAAAACCCAAGTTAGAGCGCCAAGAGCATCCAGGGCCTTCTAGGGTGCTGTCTGATTTCCGTCGCTCGGTTACCAAACCCTCAGGAAAGCCAAAACCTGCAGCAGCGAAATCTAACAAGGCGGAGCCGGCTGTCCAGGCAGCTACTGCTAATGTGTCAGCAACAGCTGATGCGTCTGCTGAAACCAGAAACGAAATGCGCGAACCGCCACGCCGTGAGCCAAGTGTCTTTACAGCTCGTGAAGAGGCCCCGAAAGCAGAGACCCCCCAGCCAGCGACCCCGGAGTCGTCCATGAGTGCCATGGAAGACGAAGCCCCCCAGTCTCAGCAAACAGGTACAGCACCTGCGTCGTTCTCCGCCACTGATGAAGCACCTAGCGAACAGCCGAACACCGCTGAGCTAAACGCCTCTCATACACCAGAGCTCCATGCTGAGCTGGAAAGCAACCAAGCTCCTGAAGAGCCAGCGGCCGTTGAGCCAGATATTACTCCTGAGCCCGAGCCGGTGCTTCGCGCCGAGCCTGAAGATGCGGTATTTGCCAAGCACGCTTCCGACGCACCCAAGCGCCGCCAGTTGCGCGCCGACACGGTGGGCGATCACGAGTTAGATGACGACGAAATTGATGAGTACCGACTGGTCGACTTTGAAGGCATTGGCCGTTCCTTCAAGCGGCGTATTATTGAGCGCCGTAAAGAGAAGGCCATTAAAAAAGCTGAAAAAGCCAAGCGTGCTGAAGCTTTAGCCAAACAGAAAGCCGAACGCAAAGCGCTGGCAGCCGAGCAGCGCCGTGAAGCGAGGCAGGCCGCTGAAGCGGAAAAAGCGCGTATCGCTCAAGAAAAAGCTCAAGCTCGCGAAGCCGCTGCTGCTAATGAAGCTGCCGCCCAGCGCGACGCCGTGCAGCAGGCGCATGCCGAGTCTGAATTAGAGCGCTACGCAAACAGCGCTAGCCGCTATGAAGATCACTACCAGAGCGTTGATGACGAGTACGATGACGCTTATGCAGCCCAAGGCGTTGTGCGCGCGCACCCTACGTTGGAAAAAGCTCTGCGTCATGACGTGAACGGCGAGCACGCCAAAGAGACGCTTGCCAATGCTGACGAGTTGGTAGTCATTAGCGTGCTGTCGCGTGATCCCGAAGGTTTTGATGGCGACAAGTTGCTTGAACTAATGATGGCCTGTGGGTTGCGCTATTGCCGCGCGATGGGCGTCTTCAATCGCTTTGAAACGGAAAGCCCCAATAGCGAGCTGCAGTTCTCGATGGTGAACGTGCTCAAACCCGGCACTTTCCCCATCGAAGAGATGGATGAGTTTGTAACGCCTGGGATCACTTTCTTAATGCCCCTGCCCGGCGCGGTGGATAGCTCGGCTGCTTTTGAAGCAATGGTCGAAACGGCCATGGTGGTGGTACGCCACATGGGCGGCGAGCTGAAAGATGAAAACCGCAGCGTGATGACGGCGCAAACCATCGAGTTTGCCCGGCAGCGTGTTCATGAATTTGAGCGTCGCCACCGCCTGCACCGCCATATGCAGGCTCGCTAAACGCCGCGTTGTGCGAACACCCGCCTTCCTCAAGAAGGCGGGTGTTTTTGTTACTAATTACCTGTTTTATTTGTCTTCGGAACCTCTGAATGAGTCAGCCTGACCCCACCCTGCTGGAAGAGATCAGCCAACTACGCGCTGATCTGGATGACGCCAACTACCGCTACTACGTGCTAGACGAGCCAACGTTAACCGACGCTGACTACGACCGTAAGTTGCAGCGCTTAAAGCAGTTAGAGGGCGAGCACCCCGAGTTGATTTCCCCCGACTCGCCCACTCAGCGAGTCGGCGCCGCTCCGGCAGAGGGCTTTCCCGAGGTTGCCCATGCCATTCCGATGCTCTCGCTGGATAATGCCTTTAGTCGTGACGATATTGTGGCCTTTGCCGAACGCGTGGCGGAACGCTTGGAGTGTCAGGCAGAAGAGATTGAGTTTAGCTGCGAGCCGAAGCTGGATGGCGCGGCGGTATCGCTGGTGTATGAGCAGGGCGTGTTGGTCAGCGGTGCGACCCGTGGGGATGGTCGCACGGGGGAAGGCATTACCTCTAACCTGCGTACCTTGCGCTCGGTGCCGCTTAAGCTCATGGGCAAAAACGTGCCTGAGTTGGTCGAAGTGCGCGGCGAAGTGATTATGCGCCACTCCGGCTTTGAAGCGCTCAACGAGCGTGCCAGAGAGGAGGGCAGCAAAGTATTTGCCAACCCGCGCAACGCTGCGGCTGGCAGCCTGCGTCAGCTCGACCCGCGCATTACGGCGACCCGCCCGTTGGAGTTTCACGCCTACCAAGCAGCACGCTTGGAGCCAGACTTGGGCGATGCCACCCACAGTGCGCTGATGGCACGGCTATCTACCCTGGGCTTTCGCACTAGTGCAGAGTTAACCACGATGTACGGCCCCGGCGCGGTAGCCGACTACTGCGAGCAGCTAGGCGCTAAACGCGACCAGCTCGGCTACGACATTGATGGCGTGGTGATTAAGGTCAACGACCTGCGCCACCAGCGAGAGCTGGGTTTTGTTGCCCGTGCCCCGCGTTGGGCGGTGGCGTTTAAATTCCCTGCCCAAGAAGAAGTCACGACCCTCAACGATGTGGAGTTTCAGGTAGGTCGCACCGGGGCGATTACGCCGGTGGCGCGCCTTGCGCCGGTCACCGTTGCGGGAGTGACGGTCTCTAACGCCACGCTGCATAACGCCGATGAAATTACTCGCTTGGGCGTGATGATTGGCGATACGGTAGCCATTCGCCGCGCAGGGGATGTGATTCCACAAGTGGTGCGAGTGGACGAAGAGAAGCGCCCGGCGGATGCCCGTGCGATTACCTTCCCCGACCACTGCCCAGTGTGCGGCTCGGATATCGAACGCCTGGAAGGCGAGGCGGTGGCACGCTGCTCTGGTGGGCTTTACTGCGCTGCCCAACGTAAAGAGGCGCTGAAGCACTTTGCCAGCCGTAAAGCGCTGGATATCGACGGCCTGGGCGAGAAGCTGATTGAACAGTTGGTGGATCAGGAGTGGGTGAAAACGCCTGCCGATCTCTTCCATCTCAGCGTGGAGCAGTTAAAGAGCCTGCCGCGTATGGGCGAAAAATCCGCCACCAACTTGGTTAACGCCCTGGAAAAGGCCAAGCAGACCACGCTGGCGCGGTTTATCTACGCGCTGGGCATTCGTGAGGTGGGCGAAGCCACGGCTGCTAACGTCGCCAACCATTTCGGCACGCTGCAAGCGCTGCAAGACGCCGATCAAGCGGCGCTGGAAGCGGTGAATGACGTAGGCCCCATTGTTGCCAAGCATATCCACACGTTTTTTCGCCAGCCCCATAACCTGGAAACACTCCAAGCGCTGATTGAGGCGGGCATTACTTGGCAAGAGTCAGAAGTCACCCAAGGCCCCACGCCGCTAGAGGGCCAAACCTGGGTGCTGACCGGTGCCATGGAGAGCATGACCCGTGACGAAGGCAAGGCGCGGCTTCAGGCGCTGGGGGCCAAGGTAGCGGGCAGCGTCTCTAAAAAAACGACTTGCCTAGTGGCGGGCGAAGCTGCAGGCAGTAAGCTCACCAAAGCCGAGCAGTTGGGGGTTGAAGTGATCGACGAAGCCACCTTTATTGAGCGTTTAGCCGCTTGGGAGCAAAGCGAATGAGCCGGTTTATCGAAGTGCCCGCGCGGATGCTGCCGCCAGAAACCTTAACCGCGCTGCTGGAAGCGTTTGTTACTCGACAAGGCTACGACACCACCGATACCGGCGAAGGCATGAGCGGCTGGGTCGCTGAGCTTAAGCAGCAGCTTGACCGACACGAGCTGATCATTGCCCACGACCTAGAGCTGGAAATGACCGAAGTGATGACCCTCGCCCAGTGGCGCTCCTTTGGGCGAGAGTTAGCAGATGATGAAGAAGAGGGCGATTACTGAGCCCGCACCAGCGCGCTAATGATGCGCCGCCCTGGGTGAAGGTGGTCAGCCAATGGCTGCTCGATGGGAAGCGGCTCATCGCAAATGCGCGATGCGATAACCTCCGCGCACAGCGGCGCGCTGGCCAGCCCTCGGGAACCGTGGGCGGTGGATATCCACAGCCCTGGATGGTGCTCGCCATTAACAGGCGGCACTTTCGAGGCATCTTTACGCAGCACTGCGTAATCCCGCTGCCACGCGGCTGTGTGGGGCACCGGCCCGGCGTAAGGGGTTTTATCGGGGCTGGCGGCTCGCACTGCAGCCCGGCCTTCCAGCGCTTCTGGGCTTAACGTAACGCCAGCTGCCTCTAGCGCGGCGACCCACTCTGGCAGCGCTTGGCGTAGCTCATCAATATTGCGCTGGTGCTCTTCCTCGACCACTTGCGTTGTGGCGTTATTGGGCACAAAGCTGGCGCCAAAGGTCAGTACGTTATCCATCGGTGGTGATACATAGCCTCCCGCACATACCACTTTAGTGGGCACCTTCGTACCTGCTGGCAGCGTTAGCTCGCTGACCTGGCCGCGCACCTGCTGCAACGGCAGCTCGGCGGTTTGAGCAAACTGGTTAGCCAGGGATGCTGTAGCCACGACCACATGATCAGCCTGCAGCGTTTCGCCGCTGGCCAGAGTGACCTGCCACTGCGCCGTTTGGGAGGCTTGCTGGGCTTGCTGTAGCTCGCTGACGTCGCCCTGCCGTAGGGTGATATTGGCGTGCTGCAACAACTGTTCGCAGAGCTTTTTGGGCTGAACCCAGCCCGCCTGGGGATAAAATAGCCCGTGGGCTGCAGAGACCGGTACTTCCGCCAGCTCGCTTAGCGCATTGGTCTGTGCAGACACGACCGGCTCCGGCAGCGGATGATTGGCCATAAAGCGCTGCTGGCGGTTAGCCTCTTTATCGCTGAGCGCGAGCTGTAACACGCCACAAGGCTGCCAGAGCGGCGGCTCCTGTGGGTGAGCTGAGGCCAGTTGGCCAAACCAGCGCTGGCTATACAGCAGCCCCGCTAAATAGAAGCGGCTTTGATGATTGGTTTCCACCGCCAGCTTCACATAGAGCGCCCCTTGACGATTGCCGGAGCCGCCCGCGCCAGGGGCGTCACGCTCAACCACCGTGACTTGCTTGCCGCGCTTAGCCAGCGCTGCCGCTACGCTGCTGCCCGCCATGCCCGCGCCAATTACAATCACGTGCTTTGCATCGCGGTGGGCAGGGGGCGTGAACCAGGGCGCCGCGTTGCGCCGCGTATCTGTGGGCGGTGCTTCTATACCGCCC
>Ga0208337_1000003_pt1 | contig 44672 bp, 29 predicted proteins | sample DeeseametaMP0371_FD_184213 | JGI IMG/M metagenome (GOLD analysis project Ga0208337, IMG submission 184213) | Marine microbial communities from the Deep Atlantic Ocean - MP0371 (SPAdes) | ecosystem: Environmental > Aquatic > Marine > Oceanic | place: East of Porto Seguro, South Atlantic Ocean... | reverse complement strand
TTCGGTCGGTGTGTAGCGCAGCCTGGTAGCGCACTGTCATGGGGTGTCAGGGGTCGGAGGTTCAAATCCTCTCACACCGACCAACTTCTCTCTCCCCATTCAATGGCTTATGCCATATATATCAAAGTAAAATCGAAACTCACTTTTCTTGTACCAATATACAGCAGTAAATTTCGCTCAATAAAAGAGTGCATAGTTGTATATACACTCTTAAACACTATTAGCGCAAAGCCTAGTTGGTTTTAATGCTCAAGATGTCTAAAAGCATCAATAGAGAACCCGCCATAAATAACCATACTCCAGCGGTTGCAAATTTGCTGAAGGCTGGCAAGAAAAGGGTACTTCCCCAAAAAAAGCACAAGCAGGCGGCTACACCCAATTTGTTATTTTGTACTTGTTTCATGATAGTCATTTTCACGTCTTCCTTACTACTAAATAGAAGGTTGAAACTGAAGGCTTACTGAAATACGGTTCCAGCTATTAATTTGCAGAATAATAGACGTGAGTTCTATCAGCCCTTCTTTTCCGAAGGTGCTTTCTACACTGTTATACATTTCTTCAGTAATAGTGGAAGAGTGGATAAGCGTTAACGCTTCCGTCCACGCTAATGCTGTTCTCTCTTCAAAACTGAAACAATCTAGCTCTCTCCATGCAGACAATACATCAAGCCTTGACTGATTTTCATCAGACTCTCTCGCTTCTTCGGCGTGCATGTGTTGGCAGAAGCCGCACTGATTAATTTGTGACGCACGAAGCTTAACTAAATGTATGAGTTTATGACTTAAAGTACTTTTGACTGAAGGCTTAACCAAGCCTGTGAGGTGTTCAAGAATATGGGGATATTCAGAATATAGCTCAGATTGTGTAATACGTTTTTTCATAGTGATCTCCTTTAAACTGCGGAGAACTATAAAGTCTAAGCAAAACGCTTAATTGTAAATTTGCGACAACTTTCGCTTTCTATACTGAAGGGGCGTTTCCAGCGCGAAATCACTAAACGAATGCGTAAAGTGCGCTTGGTCGAAGTAACCACATGCCAATGCGACGTGGCTCAGCGCTTCAGAATTTGAGGTTAATAACGATCGAGCATGGCGTATTTGAGCAAATTGATACAGTTTGTTTGGCGAGAAACCAAAGTTAGTGCGAAATTGGCGCTCCAGCGTTCTTCGGCTGACGCCGAACTGATCGGCAAGATGTTGTGGGGGCACCAGTAAATTCATCGACTGATAAAGCATGCGCTCCCATTTCTGAAAGGCTCCATCAGTATTTTCTGCTAGCTCAATCAACCAGTACTGTATTGCTAAGCACTGCTGGCTAATAGTTTTTCCAATAAGATAGGCTTGCAGTCGTTGATAGGAATCACGCTGCTTAACCATAGCCAACGCGATGTCGATTTGTTGGTTTTTACTGTCATCAAAGGTTAAACCGAACAAGTGTTTCAAGGCACCGGGCCTAAATCTTACACTTATTTGTCTGCAAGCCAGTTCCCACGGCATGGCGCAGACCTGAGTATGGTAAAACAATTGCGCTTCACAGTTAGTTTGATCGAGATAGAAAGTCAAACTAGCACCTGCATCGGGATAAAATTTTTCGTTTAGGGTTGTAGCTGAGCCTTCTGGGTTATCAATCACCCATATGCATTGTACAAACCGTTTTATGGAAACAGCAGGGGTCACGAAACCAATATCAATCTGCTTAAAGCTAGCGGCAGGAATAATTTCGTTGTTGGTTGAAGCGTCCATAAACGTTGGTTGCGAGTCTAGAGTTAAATCAGTGAAGCTTTATATTACCCCTGTCGCGTGCCGTATCAAGACAAAGTTTCACGTTTAGTTAGCGTAGCGACCTAAAAAGCTTGTTATAGAGTTCACCACGGCTTCAGCACTTTCAATTTGCGGATAGTGCCCAATTTGATCGAGCTCAATTACGTCTGCATTAGGAATGAGTTGTTTGTACCGCGCCACCATATGCGCGCCAGAGATTGGATCAGCCATACCTGCGGTTAGTCGAAGAGGGGCATTGGCATTTTGCAGTGCACTTACCCAGCGCTCTCGGTATTGTTTACGCTGCTTCATATAGTCCAAAAGCAAGTGCATGTGTTGGTGACCATTATTTGTACTGATAAGTATCCAAAAATCATTGATGTCTTGATCTGAAGGAGGTGTGTTTGGGCCAAATATGTTGTGCATGCTTTTTCGAATTGCATTTTTGTTTAAAAAGCGAATGATTAGACCACCAATTGGAGAGAGCAGCAGCTTTTGAATGGGCAGAGCACGATGTGTCTCAGGAAAAAGGCCACCGTTGAGTAAGTGCAGCGATTCGATGCGAAAGGCAAGGTCGTTTTCCAGTTGCTGCGCCATCATTTCTTGCGCAACCGTATCACCGTAATCATGAGATAGAACATGGGCACTTGTGATACCTAAATGTCTTATTACCTCACTTATCGTGTCTGCTTGCTCTTTAATTAAGTATTTTTTTGGTGACTTATCGCTAAAACCAAACCCCGGCATATCGAGCGTCACGCATTTATACTTGTTTGTAAGTGCTGGCCATATTTTAGCCCAATCAAAACTTGCGGTGGGGTATCCGTGAATGAGTAATAGTACTGGTCCCGTGCCTTCTGTTTTATAAAAAACTTGCTGACCGTCGACGTTTAAAAAGTGGCCGGAACTTCGCCAATGTGAAAGTTGCATTTCTACATGCCTTGTTATGTTTTTGTATTTAGCTTGCCCAGCCTTTGATTTCACGTCTGTCGTGAGGGCGACATTTTAATAATGTCGCGCGCTGCACAGGGAATTTATAACGCAGGGTATAGGTAGTGGAAAATGAGAGGTACGCTAGTCTTCAACCGGAATACAGACGGTTACTTTCGTTCCCTCTCCAGGGGTTGATGTTAAGTCAATCTCACCGTTAAATTTTTGTCGTACTAAGTTGTATAAAATATTTAGGCCCAGCCCTGTACCGCCTTTATCACGAGCCGTGGTGTAAAATGGCTCGAATACCTTCTTGTGAAGCGCCTCTGGTATGCCTTTGCCATTGTCTTGTACGCTAATCACAATGCCTTTGGCATTTTTACTGCAGCTCACACTCACTCTATTCACGTCGTTATTTACCGATGGACCAAAAGCGTGACGCTGAGCATTCGATATTAAATTTGTTAGCAATTGGGCAATTATACCTGGGCAGGTGGTTATCACTAAATTGGGCGTAACGTCTATGCTTAGCTCAACTTGTTCTTTGCGAAGCATGGGTTTTAAAGGGTTACAGACTCTAGGGATATATTCGTCTAATGCAATTTCTTCTATTTCTAACGACGTTTGGTCAGCAGAAGTGCGCTTAAAGTCTTGTACTAAATTCGCTGCCCGCATCAGGCTCGTTTCAGCCAAGTTTAGCCCTTCAGAGCAAATAGCTTCGAAGTCTTTAAAACCCTGCTCGGTTAATTCATCGTTTTCGAAGTCTCGATAGATGCCTTTTAGTTCTTCTTTGCAGTTACTGACGGAGGTAAGTGCAATGCCTAACGGCGTATTAACTTCGTGAGCAATGCCTGCGACTAGATTTCCTAACGCCGCCATTTTTTCTGACTCGACGAGCTTTTCTTGTGCAGCCTCAAGTTCAGCTGTGCGGTCTATTACTTTTTGCTCAAGGGTTTGGTTGGCCTCAATTAGCCTCTGCTCGTAATCTGCGCGCTCATTTGCACTCACTGCACGCCCGTAAAGGTCTGCCAGTGATGCCGCAAATACAACTTCATCGGCATGCCATTCACGGGCTTTGCCTTGGTGTTCACAACAAATTATCCCAATCATTTTGCCGCGGTGGCGAATAGGGACATCAAGCATAGAGCTAATTCCAAGCGGCGTTAAATACACTTCTGCAAATTCAAATGTTGCAACATCTGTTAATGCGTCGTGGGCCGCAATGGTTCTCTCTGAATCTAGCGCCTCGAAATAATGAGGAAAGTCTTTTCGGGTAAGTACTAAGCTTTCGTGGTCCAGGTCATTACCCTTATCAATGAGCAATGTGCACTGTACCAGTGTTTGCATTTCATCATACAACCAAATGCCAGCTCGAGTAATTTGCAAACCCTCACACACCGAGTTGATAATAAGTCTAGAAGCAACGTCTAATTCACCTTTATCAATATCTGCGCTTTGGCTAACGCGTAATAAGATTAGTTCTAGCGATTCTTTCATTCATCTTCGTCCGGTTCTGTGGCTCGGATTTCAAGGATCCTGTCGAAGTGCTCTATCATAATGTGGGTGATTAGCGGATCGAATTGTTTCCCGGAATTCTCATGAAGATAGGCTTTTACTTCCTCAGGACTCCATGCCGGTTTATAGCAGCGCTTAGATAGCAATGCGTCGACAACGTCGACAATTGCCATAATACGACCCTCCACGGGAATGTCGTCTCCAGCTAAACCTTCAGGGTAACCTTGACCATCCCACCGCTCATGATGCGTTTTCGCAATGATGGCGCCCATTTTAGCAACGATGCGATCAGATCCCGCAAGTAGCTCGTAGCCTTTTTGTGCATGGGTCTTCATGATCTCCCATTCTTCGGGGTCGAGTTTGCCCGGCTTATGTAAAATAGTTTCAGGGATGCTAATTTTACCCACATCATGAAGTGCGGCTGAATACCGTATGGTCTCAATAAACTCTCGGCTCATGTGAAGCTTTTCAGAGAGAAATTCGGTCATAAGAATGACCCTTCTCACATGGCCACCGGTCTCTTTACTCCGCATTTCGATTGCGTCGCTAAGCACCATAATGAGTTCTTTTTGGGTTTTTTGTATGTCTTCTTTTTGCGTGAGATTTTGGAATATTACCGCCACATTAGAGGCAAACATCTCTAAGGTCTTGCGCTGCAGAGCATCCAGTGGATGATCTAATTTAACATACAAGATGTTGTGGCTATCTTCTCCAGTAGGGTAGTAGCCGATGAATAAATCTTTAGACTGATAGTGACTTTTGCTTTCTAAGACTTGTTTGATTTCTTCTTCGATGGTTTCAGGAATTCGGCTAGAAATTCCAGGTTTGCATAATCCAACTAGGTCGCCGCTGGCACCTAGCACCGTCATGGTCGTATCGCCATATAAGTCGGTGTGCTGAGTAGACAAGTAGAGTACAGAGTTGTTTAGGTTAAGCAGTGTAAGTGTCTGTTTCAACACTGCGGTGCCAAATTGGGCTAAAGACTGGCTTGCTAAAACGGAAGACGAGGATTTTAAAACGTCTTCCATACCGCGCTTACCTTGCTCAATAGTCTGAATATCCCGATACGACCTTATTGCTGTGTACACACAAGACTTAAGTTTAAGCGATGATAATTCAGTTTTGGCTTTGTAGTCGTTTATGTCGTAACGCCTGATTACCTCTTCTTCCGGCGCCTGACCAGGTTGACCTGTTCGCAGAATAAGGCGGGCGGTATGGTTATTGAGCTCGTTGCGAATGGCATCAACCAAATTCAAACCCGCATCGTCAGTTTCCATCACCACATCAACGAAAGCGAGAGCGATGTCTGGATTTGCTTTGAAAAGTGCTAGGCCTTCAGCGCCACTGTGAGCTGATAGAAATTCAACCCCGCGTTTTTCGAAATTAAATTTCCGCAGAGTGAGTTTAGTGACCTCATGTACGCCTTCTTCATCATCGATTATGGCTATTTTCCATGGAGCTTGGCGAGAGGTGGATTGTTCTGTTTTTGACTTCTTAAATAACGACATACATAGCGCTATAAACGTTTAGATACATTAAACGTAAGCCACAATTTTCAATCTCGCAAACTTACTCGACAAGTTTTGTTCTAAAGTTCAATGAGCATATTTTGATGACAGAAGTCTCTTTATCATCAGTTAGATGTGTTTTAGGCAAGTATTAAAAATATGCCATGTTTGTTAAATTGTGGAGCCCAGCAGATTCCAGTAAGAGAAAACTGCTGGGCCGCGATACCTTACAACAATAGCGTTTAGCTATCTTCGATAGGGGTATTTTCAGTAATCGGTACCGTATTTACGTCGGTATCTAAGCTTTCTACCGCATTTCGTACGCCTGCGGCGTAGTCTGGATGTACCTTTTCTAGCACGGCGTACCAACGCTCTTTTACGCTATCTGAGCACGGGCCCATTGCAGCAGCGTAGTTTTTATACAGCCGTTCTTTTTGATCATCAGAAAACATCTCATACAGTTTTCGCGGCTGCACGTAATCCACATCTGTTTCATCTTGATGATATCTATCAGCGTCTCCATCAATGCGAAGCGGGGGCTCTTTCACTGAAAAGTCAGCCACCGGACCTTCGTATTGATTGGGCTCATAGTAGGCGTCAGGGTTACCAAAATCATTGGTAAAGAAGCGCATCGCGCCGTCTTTGTGATAGTGGTTTACCTTGCTATTTTTCGGCGCGTTAGCGGGGAGTGCTTCATAGTGTGTGCCCAAACGATAGCGATGGGCATCAGCATAAGAAAATATGCGAGCCTGAAGCATTTTGTCAGGGCTAAAGCCAATACCAGGGACAACATTTGACGGACTGAATGCTGCGTTTTCTATCATTTGAAAGTAGTTTTCTGGATTTCTGTTCATTTCCAGTTCGCCAACTTCAATAAGCGGATAGTCATCGTGCGGCCACACCTTGGTTAGGTCGAACGGGTTATAGCTTTGCTGTCCTGCTTCCTCTTCTGGCATGGCCTGAATGTACATTGTCCATTTTGGGAAATTGCCTTCTTCAATGGCGTTATATAGCTCTTCTTGATATTTTTCCCGAGTGCTTCCAATGATTTTTTCAGACGTTTCATTGGTGTAGTTTTTAATGCCTTGTTGAGTTTTGAAATGGAACTTCACCCAATGACGCTTGCCTTCTTTATTCCACATGCTGAAAGTGTGGCTGCCATAGCCGTTCATGTGCATAGGTGACACCGGAATACCACGGTCTGACATTAAAATGGTAACTTGGTGCACGCTTTCTGGCTGTGCAGCCCAAAAGTCGAACATGGCTTCTGGTGAGCGCAGGTTAGTTTTCGGATGACGTTTTTGCGTACGAATGAAGTCAGGGAACTTGTATCCATCGCGAATGAAGAAGATAGGAGTATTATTACCTACCATATCCCAGTTGCCTTGTTGTGTGTAAAACTTCAAGCTAAAGCCTCGCACGTCACGCTCGGTATCAGCTGCGCCTGATTCTCCTGCTACCGTAGACCACCGGCTTAATACTTCAGTTTGTTTACCCACTTCTGAGAATAAGTCAGCGCATGTGTAATCGGTAATGTCGTGCGTGACCGTAAATGTGCCCTGTGCACCCCAGCCTTTCGCGTGAACGACACGTTCTGGAATTCGTTCGCGGTTTTGATGCGCTAACTTTTCGATTAGTTGATAATCTTGTAAGAGGGCGGGGCCGCGCTCTCCTGCTGTTTTAGTGGTTTCGTTACTTACTACGGGGGCGCCTGCCGACGTGGTTAATTGCGGTTTCTTAGCCATTATAAAACTCCTTTCGTATGCTTCTTTTGAAAGCCAAACTTCCATAAACATCATGTGTGCCTGACTCATGACATGCTTTTGCTACGCACTGCTAAATGAAAGGGTTTACAAACTTCTATATATATCTATAAAAACAAACAATCTGAATTAAGTTTGCCGCCTATTGAAGAGCAAACTCGTCGTGTTTACTCTAACTTAACAAGTTCAATTACCGCGTTTAAGGAAGTGTATGAATTTTGCCGAGTTTGCAGCATCAAGAAAGAGTGTTAGAGGGTTCACTAAACAGCCTGTTACTAAGGAAACAGTAGACGCGATTATCAACGCAGCGAAGTGGGCGCCATCGTCCTATAACACGCAAACCTGGAAAATTCATGCAGTAACAGGCGACGTGCTTGATAAAATTCGTGAAGGCAACACCAAAAATACACTTGAAGGTAAACCGCACGTTCGAGACTTTCCATACAAAGAGGATTACGAGGGGATTCACCGTCAGCGTCAAATTGATGTAGCCATACAGCTGTTTGACGTAATGGGAATAACCCGAGAAGACAAGGAAAAGCGTATGGATTGGATGATGCGCGGCTTTAGGCAGTTTGATGCGCCCGTTTCTTTGGTGCTTACCTATGACAAGGCTTTAGAGCCAGCAGGGATCACGCAGTTTGGTTTAGGGTCGCTGGCGTATGGCATTGTGCTAGCTGCATGGGACTTAGGGCTTGGTTGTGTTATCAATGGTCAGGGCATTATGCAGTCCGATGTAGTACACAAGCACGCTAACATCCCTGATGATGAGGCCATTATGATTTGCATAGCCTTGGGCTATCCAGACCCAGAGTTCGCTGCAAACGAGGTTCGCTCAACTCGCGCCGACAACGAAGAGTTTGTGACGTATCACGGGTTTTAGCGTTTTTCGATTTAGGCAGATTGTTATTTTTTCAGCAAGCCAATGCTGCGTTAAGCCATCGGCATGAAAATGTCCGTTTGAAATATCATGAGCTTCTAAAACGGTGCCTTCACAACGGAACATTTCCGAATTTTTAGTGTAAGTGGTTACTTTGTTGGATGATTACTTAAAAATCGTTCTATCTCGGGCGCGGGGAGTGGCTTGCTCCAATAATAGCCTTGCCCCAAGTCACATCCCATTTTTATTAGCTTTTCTAAAGCGGGTTTACTTTCAATACCTTCAGCTACCGCTTTCATGCCAAGGCTGTCGGCAATGCTGATTATTGCTGCAACTAAAGGTGCGTCGTTTTCCCCAATGCCCAAGGTGTTGATAAAAATGCGGTCTATTTTGAGTTTGCGAGCGCTAAATGTCTGTAGATAATTTAAATTAGAGTAACCGGTACCAAAATCATCAATAGCAAAGTGCACGCCTAACGATTTAATCGCTTCGAGTTGTTCGCCAGTGGTGCCATTTTCATCCGCGAGTATGGTTTCAGTTAGCTCCAGCTCTAAAAATTGCGGTGCTAATTGTGAATTTTGCAAGGCCTGCTCAACGACCGTAGGGAGCGTACCATCTTTGAATTGTGCGAAGGATAAGTTTACGGCAACCGTAAGATTAGTATGACCGTTTTCATGCTGTTTAGCGCAAAATTCACAAGCCTGGTTTAACACCCACGCACCAAGAGGGATGATCAGGCCACTGCTTTCCGCTAAAGGTATGAACTTGTCGGGGAATATCATTGATCCGTCTTTCTGAGGCCATCTCAAAAGCGCCTCTACTGCTTGAACCTCGTTAGAGGCAAGGTCTATCAACGGTTGGTAGTACACCTCGAATTCATTGGCATGTACGGCCGGGCGCAAACGCTGAATAAGTGTGAATTTTTCATCGTTTTCTTCGTCAAAGCGCACGTCATAGTATTCGTATCTATTTCTACCGTTGCGTTTCGCTTCGTACATGGCAATATCAGCTTTTCGGCACAGCTGTTTAAATTTAATTCCGTCGTAAGGCGCTTGTGCTACACCAATTGAACCCGATACTACCACTTTGGTTTGCAGCACTTCGAATTCGTTCGAACACCACGTAATTAAGTTCTTACATAAGTCATCGATTTCAGATTTGTCTGATATTTCTGGCGCCAACACAATAAACTCATCGCCACCGAAGCGTATTAAACTTTGCTTTGTGGATAGGTGGTCGGTGATGGTTTGAGATATTTTTTGAAGAAACCGATCGCCCGCAGCATGGCCAAGAGCGTCATTCACGGGTTTAAAGTTGTCTAAGTCTATGAACAGCAGCGCGAGCTGAAGCCCTTTTTCTTCACTCTCGCGTAGCTTTTCGTTGAAAAGTCGCTCGCCCAAAATCCTATTTGGCAAGTTTGTGAGCGGATCGTGATGTGCTAAGTGCTGGATATGTGCTCTATTTTGCTCAACTTTAGACACCTCTTGCTGCAGTGACTGCATAAGCCGACGAATATCCTGTATCAAAATAAAAACGCTGAAGCCCGTAATAACGTAAATAACCATGATGAAGAGCACGTGAGACCAGCTCAAAATAGGCGGGTTTGGTGTTACTACATCGTGCATAATCAACCACGTAAGCGTAATGCACTGAAGAAGCACTAAAGATAAAACGGTGCCAAATAGGGCAATTCCACCTAATAAAGCCGCAAATATGATGACGCCAGGATAGCCAATCATGGCGATATCAAATACGCCTGCACCTGTTGCGGATAGGGCAAACAGCATTGACGACATAGCGCCTAAAAGTAGGTAACTGCTGGTGGTAACGTAATACTTGTATGCGAGCGAGCCAGTGACGATTAATGAGAACAAGCCCAGTAAAAAGATATCAAAAGTTATGCCTCTCGCGACCAGAGACGAAGCGAAAAGCCCGAAGCCTGTTACCGCGCTTATTTGAATGACACGGCGCCTTCGGAGTGACGTTAGATCAGCAAGCTTTGCTGATGAGGAAAAAAAATCTTTAACCTGCATTCTTCCAAATCTTGAAGGAGGTTTATAGCAACCTTAAACCTAACTTGGAAAAAAGCAAGTGCAGAGACGCAACGTTATACGTTATTGGCAAAAGACGAGGAAAAACACAGCAGTGCTCGAAAGCACTGCTGCCTGTAAAGTCAATAACTACCTTTCGTCTGATGGTGCGTAACGCTCCAACCAGTGTGCATATGGTGCAGGCATTACCCAAGATGGTTTTTCAACGCCTAGCTTTTTCGCTGCAAAGTAAGACCAGTGTGGGTTAGTAAGATGCATTCTACCTACCATAACAACGTCAAGTTGTTGGTTTTCAATGGTATCGTTGGCGAGCTCTGGTGTGTCTACTCCCCAAGCTGTAGCAACCGGGATCCCGGCTTCATCACGTACCTTTTTAGCAATTGGAGCAAGGAAAGCCGGGCCCCAAGGAATATTCGCATCAGGCGTGTTAAAGCCAACGCTAACGCTAACGAAATCAGTACCAATTTCTTTGAACTGTTTTACAAGTTCGATAGACTCGCTCAACGTCTGTTCGTCATCACCATCGTATTCGATAACGCCAAAGCGTACGGTAAGCGGTAGGTTTTCAGGCCAAACCGCACGCACTGCGCTCAGTGTTTCAAGTAAGAATCGGCCACGGCCTTGCGCATCACCGCCGTATTCGTCGGTACGCTTATTGGCGTGCTTCGAGAAAAAGCTTTGAGCCAAATAACCGTGGGCAAAATGCAGTTCAAGCCACTCGAATCCAGCTTCAAGCGCGCGCTGGGCACCTTTCACAAAGTCACTCTTAACGCGCTCAATATCGGCTTTGGTCATTTCTGTAGGCGTAACAGGTAAGTGTGCCCCAAAGGCTTCTGCCGAAGGTCCAATAGGCTGCCACCCTTTTTCTTCACTTGGCTGAATGTGGTCATCACCTTCCCAAGGGCGGTTAGCACTCGCTTTGCGCCCGGCATGTGCAATTTGAATTCCAGCAACAGCGCCTTGGCTTTTTATACGATCAGCAACATTTTTTAAGCCACTAACGTGTTCATCTTTCCAAATACCTAAGCAATTTGGCGTGATGCGTCCTTCTGGCGAGACGGCGGTTGCCTCAACGATAACCAATCCAGCACCGCCTCGGGCAAATGACTGGTAGTTTGCTTCATGCCACTGGTTTGTAAACCCATCTTCTGCAGAGTATTGGCACATAGGAGGCACAGCAATACGATTGCGAAGCGTCACGTCTTTTAACGAAAATTGTTCAAATAATGCAGTCATATTTCTCTCTTTTTAAATAAACACAAAAGCACTCAGCGAAGGCTGAGTGCTTTAAAATCTAGGGGTTATGCCGCAAGAGTTAGAATTTCACGGGCTTTAGCAAGATCGATGTCACCATGCTCGCCAAGCGCTGTTAAGCCGTTGCGTTCAAGGTTCTCGATTAGCCCATCAATGGCAGACTTTTCAATGTTGTGGTCTGACAGGCGGGTTTTAACCTGCATAGTTTCAAAAAAGTCCTGAACCGCTTTTATGGTTAAGTCGATGGCCTTTTCTTTGTCATTTTCCTGAATGCCAAACACGCGCTCACCTAGCTGCAGAATTTTTTCCTGCTTTTTGTCACGCTGCACGAACATTAACGACGGTAGAACAATTGCTAAGGTCACGGCGTGATCTAAACCGTGTAACGCAGTAAGTTCGTGACCTATCATATGTGTGCCCCAGTCTTGCGGTACACCTTTACCGATTAATCCGTTAAGCGCCATTGTTGCTGACCACATTACGTTTGCACGCACATCGTAATCTTCAGGCGTCGCTAACGCTTTAGGACCTTCTTGAACTAAGGTTTGTAAAATTCCTTCTGCAAAGCGGTCTTGAAGCGGTGCGTTTACAGGGTAGGTAAGGTATTGCTCAATCACGTGAACAAAAGCATCAACCACGCCGTTCGATACTTGACGTGGTGGTAGTGAATAGGTGAACTCAGGATCAAGTACGGCAAAAACAGGCTGAACTGTTTCAGAAGAAAACGCGCGTTTTTGCGACGTTTCTTTTCTGTTTACTACCGAGTTACCGTTACTCTCAGACCCTGTCGCAGGTAAAGTAAGTACTGCGCCAATAGGTAATGGATTTTCAAATGCTGCACCTTTAACAAGTATGTCCCACGGATCGCCTGCAAAGTTAACGGCAGCAGCTACAAATTTCGCGCCATCAATAACACTTCCACCGCCAACCGCAAGAATGAAGTTCACGTCATTTTCACGGGCGACATTCACAGCTTTCATCAGTGTTTCAAATTCTGGGTTTGGTTCAACACCCTGAAATTCAATAACTTCAGCACCTGCTAGTGCAGTCGTTACTTTATCGTAAATACCATTTTTCTTAATTGAGCCGCCACCGTAGAGGAAGAGGACTTTTGCTTGTTTCGGCAAACGTGAAGACACTTCACTTAGTTGCCCTTTGCCGAACAAAATTTCGGTTTGATTCTTAAACGTAAAATTAAGCATAGTGTTGCCTGTCCTTAATTAGATTGTGAATTTAACTGTTGTAAAAGCTTTTCAGCTAACAGTTCATCAGAAAACGGGTTTTGGCCTGTAATAAGCTCACGGTCTACTACTACATTGGGCGCCCACATTTCTTTGAATTCCATCTTGCCACCCGCTTGCGCCATGGCGTCTGCTGGGTAGTACAATAACGTTGCGTCGTTTAACGTGCTTTCAAAATAGGCCTCTTCCGGTGTGGAGAAGATTGTCATTTTGTAGCCATCATAAATCCAACTCTCAGATGAGGCTTGCTCACCGGATTTCAATGCCAGTTCAAATGCCTGCGGGTTAGATTGCCCAGAAAGTAAGGCGATTGGGCCATGGCAGATAGCGGCAGTAGGTTTTCCTTCATTGTGAAAGTGAGACAAAATTTCACCCACTTGAGGATTGTTTGCCAGGTCGATAAGCGGTGCATGACCGCCTGGAATGAATACGCCTTCAAACTCTTCCAGCCCTTGTCCAATCACTTCGCTCAATGACAGCGTGTCATCAATGCCTTCTATTGACGCTACAAACGTTTGAATGTCTCGCATTTGCGATTCGCCGCCATCAAAGTATTGCGGTATTACTGACTTTTTATCTACAGATGGCGCATTGCCTTTTGGCGTGGCCAATACCAGTTTGTAGCCTGCGTCTACCAATGCTTTTGCCGGCACACCAAACTCGTTAAGGTAATAGCCTGTAGGCTCTGTTTTTCCATCTGCAAGTTGCATTACATTTTCACTTGAAAGTAGTACAAGTATTTCGCCTTTACTGGCATTCGCAGCTTTAACGTCTGCCGCATAGGTCGACTGTGATAAACCCGCAATAATGGCGAGCGATAAAATTGATGATGCTGATTTCATTTGCAGCTCCTGTCGCATTAGAAAGTGCGTGTATCTTAGAGAGGTTGGCTTACATCGAGAAGTCAGATAAATTGTGACGAGTCATCAAAAATCTGATGGGTAGGGATTATGTCTTACTTAACACAGTTAAAAACCTTTGTAGAAGTTTATCGAAGCGGCAACATTACACGTGCTGCAGCTCGCCTTCATATGTCTCAGCCAGCGGTCACTTCTCACATACAAGCCATGGAGAATATTGTCGGTAAAGAGTTGTTCATAAGAAAAGCGAGAGGCGTTGAGCCAACGGCTATCGCTGATGACTTGGCGCTGCAGGTCGCCAGTCACATTGATACGTTAGAGCAGAAAGTGGCTTCTATTCGCAGTCGTGCTTCCACCGATCACGGCACGTTACACCTAGCAGGCCCTGCGGAGTACCTCAGTCTGGTGGCAGGTCCGGCACTCGCTAACTTGCTTCAGGCCGATAAAGTGAATTTAGTGATCCATACCGGCAACAAAAGTAATATTTATCATTTGTTGGAGAACGATGTAGCGGAACTTGCCATTACGGCCTCTGAGCCCACTGATGCGATGTATGAATATCAGAAGTTAGATAAAGAGCGCTTAATCTTAGTGATGAACCGTGTGCAGGGAAAGTTGCTGGGAGAAAGAGAAATATCGGCAGCGCTACTAAACCAACATAAAGTAGTGACGTATGATGAACAGTTACCGCTTGTTCGGCGATACTTTTCGGAGGTATTTAATGCCGCGTGTGAGTCGCCTGTCGCGGCTGTTTGCCCCGATATAAGAGCAATAAGTAGTATTATCAAAGCGGGAATTGGTTATTCCGTTTTGCCTGACTACTTATGTAAAGAAGGTATTGCAAAAGGCGAATTGGTCGCGCTGGGCAAGCCAGGCCCAGAAAATGATGTTTATTTAGTGTGGAAAAAGGGAGCGCTTCGTCATCCTAGGGTCGACTTCGCCAAAGATGTCATAATGGCTTTTGCAAACATTAACTATCTTTCGACACTTCCTGATTGAAGCTAGACGCCTAAAAAGGGCGACGCATTTGGACAAGGCGTCGCCAATTGTTCCTAGTTTAAATAAACAGGGCTTGTTGGTCTTTGCTGAATATTAAACAACAGCAGGCCCTAAAATGTACCGACAACTTTTACCGTGCCATCAACTTTACCTTCATCCACAAAACCTATGGTATTGGGGTTGGTCGCGACAAGATTTAACATCTCATCCTCAGTTGCTATCATTTCAGGTGGTGTGCCTCTGCCAGTAAACACAAGCTTCGACCAGAATGCAGAGTATTGTGATTCAGATTTTCCAAGCACATTATTATTAAAAGCGTCTCTGATATTATTACCTTGTTCGAAGGTAAGGGGAATTGCGCGACTTCCATCGGGAAATGCTTTTACTTTCCCCAAATATATTTTCTTGACGGTATCGATATCGATCCCAGAATTGTTATTGGCATTTATTATCACGGCTGTACCGGCATAAATCGGCGCAGACATTAAAAAGCACAGGGCTGCAACTATCTTCATTGATATTACCTTCGTTCTTAACTCGCTAACATCGAGGCAAGCATGCTAGTGGTTTGTACCCAAGGGCGACGCGCCCTCACGAAAGTATAACCGAGATTTACAATTTGTCGCATTTCGACAAAAGGTGAAATTTGAAGGATCCTAAAACATACAAAGAGAAATTATGGCAAAACCTAATGCAAAAGGGCCGGTCAGAACCGTGCAAATTTATTGCTCCAAGTGCAAATTCCAGCTATTTAAATATCGAAAAGGCGGCAAAGGCGCGTTGGTTAAATGCTTTAAAGAGAGAATAGTTGAGGACTTTACTCATGAAGAAGGAATATGTCCTTCTTGTGACGCACAGTTTGCAAGAAATGCCTTAATTCGAGGTGCACCGGCCCTGAAAATTGTTGGCACAAAGGTGACCATGAAGTAGCACAGACTGATAATCGGTTGTTAATTGGACAACTTTTTTAAAATATAAACGTTTGGATAATTTGCTCTTACGTAATTTTTGCCTAAATTAATATAAAGGGATTACAGCCTCAAGCCGTTGTGCTGTTTGGTAAAAAAATTTAAGGCCGAGGTTAGAAAGCGCAACGGAATGGCTTTGTATTAAACGTCTACATATCGAGATGATAAATGTCCATTCAAAGAAAGTTTCTATTTTCTATTTCTGCTGTTATCGCTTTGTTCGCTTTAATTGTTGCCGTGGCAACGGTTATCACCACTTCCTCAAATGTTTCAACCCTTGTTCAAGAGCAAAAGAAGAACACCGCCGATCGTTTAGTGAATATTCTTACTGTGACTGACTCTATCATGCTTGAATGCGTCAAAAGCAGTATGGCGTTGCTTAAGCAACGAGGTGAGGCAATCGGTGAACCCAATCAAACCGATATTGTTTCCGTTAAAAATACGCAGGCTCGGCAGCTAAGGTTGGGCAATGCGGAGCAAGCCAACACATTCGATTTGGTCGATAACCTGACAAGCGTAATGGGAGGCACCGCCACGCTTTTTAGTAAAACAGGAGACGACTATATTCGCGTGAGTACCAATGTCATTAAAAATGGCGAGAGGGCGATTGGCACTAAGTTGGCCCCTGATGGCAAGGCGATCAAAAAGATTAATCAGCAGGAAGCGTATTACGGTGCGGTTGATATTTTGGGTAGCCCTTATTTAACAGGTTACGAGCCAATGTTTAACAGCAGTGGTGACGTTGTGGGCATCTGGTATGTGGGATACTCAGCCGACCTTAACGTCTTAGAGCAAGCCATTAAGCAAAGTCACGTGCTAAAAGAAGGCTTTGTTGCCCTTCGTGATGCAAAAGGTAACATTCGCATGCATTCCGCACATGTGAATGATCGGCAGGTGGCCGACGCCCTTCAACCTAATGATGACTGGGTTGTAGAAGTGGTACCGTTTTCGCCTTGGGGGTACGATATTATATTAGTGGCGTCGACGTCAGAAAAATCGGCTATGGTTCGAAGCTCTGTGTTGGTTGTTGTACTTAAAATCGTATTGGCGAGCGTGGGAATTTTGATCACCATTTGGTTGCTCGTTAAGTATATTGTTGGCAAGCCACTTGAAGAATTCATTGGGGTAGTAAACAACTTGTCTTCTGGTGAGGGAGATTTAACGTTCCGTTTTCAGGCATCAAGAAGCGACGAGTTTGGCACCATGGCAAGAGCGTTTAATGGGCTTCTTAGCCAGTTACAAGACACGTTGCAGAGTGTGGACGAAGCCACCGACCACATGCTAGCAAAGTCAGAAAGGTTAAATGCAACAGCGTTGCAATCCAAAGATACCGTTTCACAACTTAGCCGAGAAACGGAGTCAATTAATAACGCCATTTCATTAATGCAGCAGAATGCACAAACGGTGTCGTCAACCATTCGCAGTTCAAGTGAAGCGGCACACGCTGCCGATCAAGATACGCGAAACAGCGTAAGCGTTCTGGCGCAAACCATTAAAGACATCCAGTCTCAGGCAAGCGATGTGGACGCGTCAGTACAGGTTATCACTGAGTTGGCTCAGGCAAGTGAAGAAATTAGCGGTGTAATGGAAGTTATCAGGAATATCGCAGAGCAAACGAATCTACTTGCGCTCAATGCAGCTATTGAAGCGGCTCGCGCTGGTGAGCAGGGACGTGGCTTTGCCGTTGTCGCTGACGAAGTCCGCTCGCTAGCAAGCAGAACGCAGTCTTCCACGGAAGAAATTCGCAATATGATTGAACGCCTTCAGCAAGGTAGCCGCGTGGCTTCTGAAAAAATGCAGCAAAATAAAGAAACCGCCTATAAAACCGTGGACACCACAAAACATGCTGGCGATTCGTTAAAGCAGGCGCTTGACGCTGTTGCACGCATCACAACGTTAAACCGAGACGCTGCCACAATGGCTGAAGGACAAACAGAGGTTGCTAACGATGTGAATAAAGGGGTAAGCAGTATTCAACAGGTGGGCAATGCCAATACTACCTATGCAAAAGAAGTGGTAGATAACTGTGAAGCCTTAGTTCAGCAAGTTAAGCAAATGCAAATGCAGTTGCGACGATACCATTTCTAGAGTTACTGGCTTATTCAATCGATTTGGCTGTCAGCAGGCAGCGAAGCAGAAACAAGATATATCGCCAGAGTCAATGTACGCTGAAATGCACAATTCTTGCGGTTGACATGAATAGTAACAATTTGAACCAATGCCAAAAGGGCTTTAGATTGCTAAGGCCCTTTTTGATATTTATTCTTACCCATGGATGAATATAGGGATTTTCCCATAACATGGATAAACCATAATGAAACAACTATCTACACTAGCTGGTGTGGTTGCGAGTGTTTTTGCATTCACATCGCTATCGACAACGGCAGTAGTGGCGCAAGAAGCGCAAACTGCATCTGCAGTCGTATCACCCGCGAAAAAGACACTTGCTGATGTTGAATACCGCTTACCGTCAACAATCGCTCCCACATTTCAACACATTCACTTAAATATCGACCCTGACAACCCTACATATTCTGGAAAAACGAATATTGATATAACGGTTAAAACCCCAACTAAGAAAGTGGGCTTTTATCAGCAAGATTTGACCGTGACTTCTGCACGTTTAGTGTCTGGAAGCAGCAGCTTTCCTCTAAATGTTACGATTGGAGAATACGACATCAATTGGGGCGAATCGCAAGATGAGATTGCGCCTGGGAAGTATACGTTAGAGATTACGTTTGAAGGGAAAGTGAACACGTCTTCAGATGGCATGTATCTGTCACGTTTTGAAGAGACCAACTATATATTTACCCAGTTTGAAGATATGCATGCGCGAAAAGCGTTTCCAAGTTTTGATGAGCCAAACTTCAAAATTCCTTATCAAATGACCATCAGTTCTCCTGAACATCAGGAAATTGTGGGTAATACACCTGTTGAAAAGGTGACAGTGGAAAACGGGATTAAAACCGTAGTGTTTGAAAAAACTAAGCCCATGCCGACTTATCTTATTGCCTATACCGTAGGGCCCTTTGATAGTGCTGAAATTTCTGGGCTGTCGGTGCCAGGAAAAATATACGTTCCAAAAGGGTATGCCGATAAAACCAAATTTGTTATCAAACACATCCCAGAAATCCTAGCCTCGCTAGAAGATTTTTTCGGTATCAAGTACCCCTATAAAAAAATGGATTTTGTTGCCGTACCCAACTTTACCCACGGTGCAATGGAAAACGTAGGTTTAATTACCTATCGCGATAGTTTGTTACTGCTAGAAGATAACCCAAGCGTCACAGAGCGTTCACGACCGCTAAATGTTATTGCGCATGAACTTGCTCACCAATGGTTTGGCAACTTGGTAACAATGGCGTGGTGGGATGACCTATGGCTGAACGAAGCGTTTGCGTCTTGGGCTGCAAGTCATACTATGAAAACCTTGTATCCAGAGTTGAACTACGCCGATCGCATAGTACAAGAGGGAGCATTTGGTGCAGATGCTAGTCCCACGGTGAAACCTGTTAAAAAGGTAGTGAAAAGTCAGCCAGATGTGATGGATGGGTTGGGCTTGAACTACTCAAAAGGTGAATCAATTTTACAAATGATTGAATCGCTAATTGGTACAGAAAAGTTTCGTGAAGGCGTTCAAAACTACATGAATACCCATGCTTGGGGTAATACCGTAGCAGATGATTTGTGGCGCGCCCTCGATGAAGTGTCCGATTTCAACTTAAGCGCCATGATGAAAGCCTACTTGGAACAGCCGGGCTACCCACTTATTCATATCTCAAAAGATGGCAAATTAACCCAGTCCCGTTTTCACCTTGCAGGCGCGACCGTGGAAGATAAGACATGGGCAGTTCCATTAAAGCTGACTTATCAATCAAACGGAAAAATACTAAACGAAGTGGTTTTTATTGATAAAGAAACCACAGTTTTACCTCAGCTTGCTGAAGCAGACTGGGTATACCCTAATGACAATGCAACAGGTTACTTCCGTTGGTCAATTGAACCAGCTCAGCTAAACGCACTGCTAAATAACATTGACGCGCTAAATAAGCGTGAAAAGAAAAATGTGCTATACAACTACCAGGCGCTGTTAAACGCAGATCAAGTAGGTGTAGACAGCGTGATGAAGGTGCTTAATAGTTTGGCAAAAGATGATGACCCTGCGGTCATTCGTGCGGCTGTTGGCGTGTTAGCTGAGTTTAGTTATTTAGTAAATGAAGACAATAAAGCCGCCTATGCAAAGCTTCTAAATCAAAATTATATGCCTTTGTTAAACAAGCTAACCTTGTCTCAAAGTGAGCAGGATAACGCAGATGTCATTCGCCTGCGTAACCAGATATACAGCTTACTGGGTACTCATTCGAACAATGATCAACTTGTTGAACAAAGCGTTAAAATAGCGAAACAGTACCTTGCAGATACTAGCAGTGTTCCTTCCGGTATTGCCGGTACAGCAATTGAAATTGCTACGCGAAATAGTGAACAAGGCGAGCAGGGCACATGGTTTAATACAATTGTAGAGGCTTTTAAAAAAGCACAGTTGCCAAATGTGAAAAGCACGCTGGTGTATTCGATGTACTTTGAAGACAAAGCGACCGTCTTTAAAATGTTAGATTTAGCGCTTACCGATGATATTACGCCTGCAAATACCATGTATATGGTGGTGAGAGTAGCACGTAACTTAGACGATCATACGCTATTGTATGAGTGGCTTAGTAAGAATAAAGACGCGCTACTAGCAAAAATGCCTGATTACCATGTAAGCAGAATGCCGGAATTTGTTTCAACAACCTGTTCGGCTGAAAACTTAGAAATGGCCAATGCGTTCTACGCGCCAATTAGCGAGACCTATCAAGGAATGGCACGCGGTGTCGAAATTATGCAGGACGAGTCTCAACAGTGTATGCGGCTGAAATCTGCATTTCAGGCAGACTTTAACGCCTTCTTAAACGAGCAGTTATAGGCAACAACGAAAAGGCGTTTACCCAGCGCTTTTTGTCCTAAAGTTATGATTGAAAGAGCGTCCACTAGGCGCTCTTTTTTTGTGCATAAAACTGTAACATGCACCACGGCGAGTCACTAAAATATTTCAAAGCTGAAACATTTACGCATTGTGACAAATCAACTTTCCCTGTACCAAAGTTCAGCAGAGTTAATCAATAAGTAAGTTTATTTTAAACGTCTAAGTTTCTGATTTTTAACGTTTGTGACGTTTATATTATTATTTTTATTAAGTGCTTGCTGTATATACGTATGTATAAGAATTTATACCTTCCTTATACAAAAAAGCGGAAAGCAAAATGATTCATGAGGGTAACACACAAAAGTATAAGCTGAGGAAATCAGCTAAAGTAGTCAACGCGTTGTTGGCGGGCGCATTGTCGTTAGGCGTTGTTTCTATTAATGCCTCTGCAGATACAGTATGGCAAGAGGACTTCGAAGCAAATGAACTGCAAGGCAAGGGCGCAACTGGCTCAGACCCAGCGGGAGCAATTGTTGATCTTGAAGGTGTTGATCGTTGGTCAGTAGACGTGTCAGCGAGTGAGCTAAGTGCCACTTCAGACTGGTTCCGTGTTGAAAGCGGCGCAATGCAAGCACGTGATACTGACGGTGAAGTAGTCTGGTTGAGCGAGTCTATCGATATATCTGGTGCCGGTGATATCACCATAAATGCCGTGCTTTCTCAAAGTGGAAATTTTGAGTCGACAGACTACATCGATGTATTTTACTCATTAGATGGTGGCGCATTCGAGCTTATTACGCTTTCAGAAGGGGCAACGAATACGGTACAGGAAGACTTTGGTTCTGCAACACTGACCGAAACGATAGGTAGCGGAAGCACTTTAGAACTGAAAGTAGCCATGGCTAACAACTCGGGTACCGAATATCTCAATTTAGACAGTATTTCAGTAAGTGGAAATGGAACTACCGATGGCGGGGATACTGGCGGTGACCCTGACAACGGCGGTGAACCTTCAAATGAACTTCTTTTCTTAAGTGGTACTTGTTTTAACTGCCCTGATTTGGAAGCAGTTAACCTAGCCAGCGACTTTGTTGCATCTGACTATTACGCAGCTCTCGACACAGCTATTGCAAACGGTGAAAGTGCGCAAACGTTAAAAGACACGGCGCATAACATCATTGAAAATGGTCATCGTACGCTTTCTTACTCAGAAGTGTGGACAGCACTCACTTACACTGATGAAGATCCTGCTAACACCGATAACGTTATCTTGTTCTACAAAGGCATATCACAAGGCAAGTTTACCAACGGTAGCGGTAGTCAAAGCACCAACCCAGACAATTGGAATCGCGAACATGTTTGGGCTAAGAGCCATGGTTTTCCTAGCTCAAGCCTAACGGCATACAGCGATATTCTGCACCTGCGTCCTACCGATATTTCTGTAAATAGCTCGCGCGGCAACTTAGATTTTGATTTTAGTGATAGCGTGCTTTCTGAAGCTCCGTTAAACCGAGTTGATGATGACTCTTTTGAGCCTCGTGACGCAGTAAAAGGTGATGTAGCACGCTCAATGCTATACATGGACGTGCGTTACGATGGCAATACAGCTGGTGATACCGAAGACGACTTAGTGTTAGTAAATCGCCTTACCTCTACTAGCGAAGCCGCGTTTGGTAAGCTTTGCGTATTGCTTCAATGGCATGAAAGTGATCCAGTGGATGATTTCGAACGTCGTCGTAACGAGCGCGTTTATGAATTCCAAGGAAACCGAAATCCGTTTATTGACAAACCTGAACTTGCTTCACTTATCTTCAACGAGAGTTGTGATGGTACAGGTGGTGATACTGGCGGTGACACGGGTGGCGATACTGGCGGTGACACGGGTGGTGATACCGGCGGCGACACAGGTGGTGATACCGGCGGTGACACAACACCTTCTACCAGCAGTATTTACATTTCAGAATACATCGAAGGTGGCGGTTTCAATAAAGGTATAGAGCTTTTCAATAGCTCGACACAACCGGTAAGTCTAGCGGGTTATGAGTTAGTTTTACTCTCCAATGGTGAGACCGCAGATGCTGACCGTAAAGTGTTAGCACTTGAAGGCACAATCCCAGCAGGTGGCGTAGCAACATTCGCTCACGGAAGTGCAGATGCACTGTTAACTGCCGGCTCAACGATTAGCAGCTTCGTGATTAATTTCAATGGCGATGACTACATTGAGCTCGTCGCTAACGGTCAGGTTGTTGATGCTCTAGGTACGTACGGCGTTAAAACTAACTGGGGTAAAGACGTTACTTTGGTACGCAAGAGTTCAGTAACAGCAGGCAATCCTAACCGCAACCCAGCGTTTACCCTTGAAGAATGGGATAGCCTACCAAAAGATACGCTTAACAATTTTGGTTCGCACAATGGATCTGTTAGCGAGCCTACGGATCCAACTGACCCGACCGACCCAACTGATCCTACAGACCCAACTGACCCAGTTGGTGAAGTAGTCTTAATTAGCGCTATCCAAGGCGAAGGCGATACCTCGCCACTTACAGGCAATGACGTTGTTGTTGAGGCAGTAGTGACTAAAGTTGTGCCGGAAATGAACGGATTCTTTATTCAAGAAGAAGCCGCCGACTCTGATGGCAATGCTGCGACGTCTGAAGGTGTATTTGCCTATTCGACAACCTTCACTGAATACCCATCTGTTGGTGATGCTGTGCGTGTTAGCGGTGCAGTGGCTGAATACAATGGCATTACAGAAATTGTACTAAGCGCCAATGCTGAAACGCTAGGTGCAGGTGCTGATATACTAACGACAAGCATTGAAATGCCATTTGACGAGAGTGTTAACCTAGAGTCACTTGAAGGTATGCAGGTTCAATTCCAGCAAACTTTGAACGTGACAGACGTTTACAATCTTGGTCGATATGGGCAATTCAACGTGTCATCAGGCCGCCTGATGATCCCTACAAACCAATATGCCGCGGGTTCAAGTGAAGCTATTGCCTTGGCTGAAGCGAATGCACGCAACACATTTTTGGTTGATGATGGCTCAAGCGCACAAAATGCTGACGATATTCCTTTCCCAGTTGGAGGTTTATCTCATGCGAATCCTCTGCGTTTAGGCGACAGTGTAGAAGGCCTGGAAGGTGTAATGCACTACGCATTTGGTGCTTATAACTTAATTCCAGTTGGCGCTCTTCAAACTGTACGCACAAACCCAAGAACAGATGTGCCCCAGTTAGACGTACAAGGCGATGTCAAAGTGGCTAGCTTTAACGTGCTTAACTACTTTAATGGTCCGAACTTCCCTACCTCTCGTGGTGCAGACTCAGAAGATGAATTTGCCCGCCAGCAAGCGAAGACAGTAGCAGCCATCGTTGCGATGGACGCAGATGTACTTGGCTTAGTAGAAATCGAAAACGATGGATACGGGAGTGATTCTGCCATTGCTTCTCTTGTAAATAGCGTAAATGCTGAACTTGGTAGTGACGTGTATAGCTATGTAGCACTTGAATCATTACTTGGTGGTGATGAAATTGCGGTAGGTATTATTTATAAGCCTGCAACGGTTACACCACAAGGCGCAGCGGTTACTTCCTCTGAAGCTCCTTTTGACTACGGTAACCGCCAGCCGCTGTTACAAACCTTTAGCGTAAATAGTAACAGCGAAGCGTTTACGCTCGCGGTAAATCATTTCAAATCAAAAGGAAGCTGTGGCAGTGCAACAGGTAATGATGCTGATTTGGGTGATGGACAAGGCTGCTGGAACGAGCTACGTACCCAAGCTGCGTTAGGGCTGACTGCGCTTGTGCAGAACAGTGAAGGTTTGTCTGACCGAGTTATCGTAATGGGTGACCTAAATGCTTATGCGAAAGAAGATCCAATTCTTGCTCTCGAAGACGCCGGTTACAGCAACTTGGTGAACCTCTTCCACGGCGAAAGTGCTTATTCTTATAGCTTCGGCGGCGAAATGGGTTACTTAGATCACGCGCTATCAAGCTCAACTTTGACTGAGTATGTGGCAGACGCAACGGTTTGGCATATCAATGCTGATGAGCCTCGTGTCTTCGACTACAACGTTGAATATAAGTCAGAAACACAGCTTTCTAGCTATTACGGAGCTGATGCTTATCGTTCGTCAGATCACGATCCAGTAATTGTTGTGCTGGATTTCCCTGAAACGAGTGAGCCGGAGCCAGTAATTGGTGATTTTGATGGCGATAGTGACATAGACAACACCGATATTGTGGCGTTCTACACCTTGCTTCTGCAACGTCAAGCGACGGTTGAAGAGCACGACTTTAACAATGACGGCAGATTAAATATCTACGATTTATACGCGTTAATGTCTATGTGTACACGTACCGCATGTGCAGTTCAGTAGTTGGAAAGAAAATGAAAAAAATTATTTTAATGGTATTGGCAATTGCTACTTTTAATGCAAATGCCGCAATAATTGAAATCTCTACGGATAAATCAATTTATCAAGTAGGAGAAACTATCACGGCGACGGTAAGCTTTTCTAATGAAGATGCTTTTTTAGGTATCGTACCGTTTCCTCAACCGTTTGATGTATATAACACGACAATTGGTTTTAACGATTCGCTCTTGAGTTTTATTGGCGCTTCTACGTTAAATCCTTTTGGCTCAGTTAGCAGCTTGGGGAACCCAGTGTTAGAGATGTTTCTACCTCCTTTTCTACCGGGGGGAATTTTAGAGATAGGTTCACTAGCTTACTTGGAACAAATTGATTTGTTCTATCAACTGCAGACACCAGTGATTGGTTTATACACCGTGCAATTTATCGCACAGTCTGTTGGTGACATTACAATTGATGGGTTGTCAGGTTCTTACATTTTTCAAGGCTCTCAAGGGGGGCAGCTGACGCCTATACAAGTAAGTAGCGCAAGTTTCAGTATTGCAGAAGTACCTGCACCAGGTACCTTCGCGCTTTCGCTTCTGGCTTTAGGTGGTATGTTTTTCGCTCGCAAACGTGTGAAGTCATAAACCTTAATGGCTAAAAGTTTAAGCCCAGCCACGTGCTGGGCTTTTTTATTTCTATTGCTATTTACATACGGCTTTAAATAAACCACACTGAATAAAAATACAATAAGTGTGCACCATGTTAGAAACCATTTCTTTTTCTCAACGCCAACGACTGGCGTATATCGATTTCTGCCTTTTGTTTAAAGGGGCTATTCATCGCCAAGACTTAATAAATCGTTTTGAAGTGGGGCTATCGGCTGGTTCTCGTGACTTTACGCTATACAAAGAGCTCGCCCCTGATAACTTAGTCTACGATCCAAGGGAAAAACGTTACTTTCAAACAGAAAACTTTATTCCAGTTTTTGAACACGATGCAAAGCGAACCCTTGTGAAACTTGCCAACGACATATCAGATGGATTCGATGCGATCGGTGACATACATTTCCCTGTTGAAAGTGCATCTTCACTTAATGTTCCTGATATCTTTGTGGTGGCGAAAGTGGTACAAGCCATCGTGAACAAAAAGGCGATGAGCGTAATCTATACGTCGCTTTCAAGCGGCAGTGGTGCAAGAGAGTTAGTGCCTCATAGTATTGTTGATAATGGTCAACGCTGGCATGTTCGCGCATTCGACAGAAAATCACAAAGTTTCAGAGATTTTGTGCTAACTCGAATTAGTAAGGTAACGGTTAAAGCAGAACCTGAAACCCATGAATGCATAGATTGTGATGAAGAGTGGGGAAGACTTATCTCACTTGAAATTGTGCCGCATCCTAAGAATATTAAATATGCTACCGCAATAGAGCTTGATTACGCCATGGAAGAAGGCGTGCTTATATTGGAAGTGCGGGCTGCCATGGCGGGGTATCTGCTTAGACGTTGGAATGTTGATTGTACAAAACATGCAAGCTTACGTACCGGAGAGTATCAACTTTGGCTTAGGAATCAGCAGAGCCTTGCGAATACCGACAATTTAGCCATCGCGCCAGGGTACATTGCAGAGCAAGAACCCTATACCGTATAAAATGTGGAAGTGGCCTGCCAAACAGCTCCTTGTTGAGTGTTAGTACATGCAGCTAACCGATATATTTCTTGATACAAACCAGTAGTGTGTCTTTGTCTAAAGGCTTGGCTAAAAAGTCAGTCATGCCGGCAGCCAAGCACTCTTCTTTGTCTTCTGCGAAGGCGTTTGCAGTGAGCGCAACAATTGGTGTATCAACCTCCAATGCCTTGCGTAATATTGTTGATGCCTCAATTCCTCCCATGACGGGCATATTGCAGTCCATCAAAATAAGGTCGAATTGATGTCGCTTGCCCACGTCTACCGCATCTTTTCCGTTCTTAACATGCAGGAACTTATAGCCTTCTGACTGCAATATAGTCTTCACGATTTCGGCATTGATTTCGTTGTCTTCAGCTAGCAGTATGCGTTTCTTCTTATTGCCTTCTTTAACATCATTATGAGATACGGGTTTTGTCTCAATTAACCTTCCTAAATCATGCTCAAGTTCTCGACGATTAATGGGCTTAGCATGCGTGCGCCAGATAAGTTCAGACACATCATTTTCATCTTCTAGTCGTTCCAGTTCAGCAGAGATAAGAATGATTTTAGGAAATTTATCTGGGTTCATCGCCTTCAACTGTTCTAGCAAATCGACCCCACTCATCTCTGGCATAGACAAATCAAGAATAATAACGTCGAAAGCCAGTGGGCTGTCTGATAGGTAGGCTTTTGCACTATCATAACTTTGGGGCACAATCGACATGGAGGTAACGACATGCTCAAAATATTCGCGGCTGGTTTGTAAATCATCAACTATCGCACAGCGCAAATTAGCACTGGGTTCAACGTTAATGTCAGGCAACTGAGATTCTTCCGCTGCCATAGTAAAACTGAAGGTGCTTCCTTGGCCTACAAATGAGGTTACATTGATGTCGCCGAGCATGAGTTTCGCCAACTGCTTCGCAATACTTAACCCTAGCCCTGTACCTCCGTACTCACGGGTGGTGGATTGGTCGGCTTGCTCAAATTTCTTAAAGATATTATCAAGCTTTGATGACTCGATACCAATGCCGGTATCAATAACATCGAAGCTTAAATAATTGCCATTTGGGCGTTTGGTATAGGTGACCTTTAACGTGACAGAACCTTGTTCAGTAAACTTAATTGCATTACTTAACAAGTTGTGCAGAATTTGCGAAATACGAGTGATATCGCCTTTAATGACGTGAGGTAAGTCAGGGTCTTTTAAGTAATGAAATTCAAGACCTTTTCTTTGGCAGTAAACCCGCTGTAACGACACCACATCGTCCAAGACTTGTAATAGGTCGACTGGCGCCTGTTCAATTTTGATTTTGCCTGCTTCAATTTTTGATATATCGAGAATATCGTTGATTAACACAAGGAGTTGCCTACCAGCAGTTTTGGCTTTTTTAAGGTAGATGTTGCTTTTGTCAGGGTTGTCTATGGCCAACTCGATCATGCCAAACAGGCCGTTCATTGGTGTGCGAAGTTCGTGACTCATGCTTGAAAGAAACTCTGATTTTGCTTTGCTTGCTCTACGAGCCTCATCAGCCGAACTTTCCGCTTGCTCTTTCAAGCTCGTTAGTTTGGCAAATGACCGTTTAACGGTGCGCTCCATAGGGGAAAAGATGAATGCTGCCTCGATACATAATAGAGCGAGTGTGGCTAGCCATAAGTAAACTTCAATCGAAAGAACCACATCTACTCTAGCAGTGGCGTCTTGCTCGAACCGCGCGACGACATAATCAAGCTGTTGTAATAGCGATGTCAGCGCTTGAATATCTAAAAGCGTAGTGGGCTGACACTGTGCAGCATCTAAAATTTGGTCGGCGCTTTTTATATATCGGCTTACTTTGTTGTCGAGCTGGCCTTCGTTAAAGTAAGTATTAGAGATAGAGGAGGGAAGGTTATCGAGTGACACAAGCTGTTGATGATTTTGTTTGAAACGTGCTAACGATTGCGCCAAATACCTTTGCTCTTCACTGTCTTCGCAAATGTTTGGTGTAGAGGTGAGCAACGCAATACGCTGTGAAAGCATGCGTTGCTGACCCGCGATATTGATAATTTCAGCATCTTTCTTCTGATCACTGATTAATTCGTACAGAACAATAAAAGAAAGAGTGACGAGTGTAGCGGTTAGCAATAACGCAACGATATAACGAACACGTATAGACATAAGGGTAGTAGTGGCACAGTGATAACTAAAAGATAATAGATACCAAGTGGTTACGCAATGTGCCGAGAAAATTACTTACGCTTATGTTGCTCTATTTAATATCGTTCGGGATGTTATTAGGCACCCAGCCTCGCAATACCGCCTCTTTAGTGTAAAAAGCCGCGTTTTTATCATTCAGAAAATGAGAGTTTATTGCTGGTGAGGAGACTGCTTTAGGTGCACCTTCTCCATGAGATTGGTACTCGGAAAATCTTGCTTCTGTGTGGGGATTAAATGGTCTCTTTGTACCTGATGGCGTAGTTCCACCCATAGTAGTCCAGCGCTTTTGGATGATATGACCTGCCATATAGGTGTTGATAAACGTGGTTTTACCTACAGCGTAAGGGTTTGCATATCGGCCATCTGAAAAGGTGGTTGTAGGATGCCAAGGCCTTCCCAGTGCCACGCTTTCATCTGGAACGCCGTGTTCTCTTTCAAGCCTACAGTTATTGAACGTTAACCCATAAGGACGCTGTAAATGAGTGCTTGGGGCGGTAATGTAGCCTGTTAGTCCTTCGCTATCACCGCCAGAATAACGTGTACGGGAAACAATAGAAACGCTTTCAAAAAACGCGGTGCCCTCACCAAAAATAAAGTCAATATGTCCTGCTATTGTTCCGCCTTCAATCAGAGCGCGGTCACCTTTTAAATAGAGGGTATCTTGGTAACCCCAGAGTGCGACATTTTTAAGGTAAGTGCGATCTGAGTTCACATCGGTTTTAAGCGCTACTGCCTGCGTACCTGATAATCGAGTAGGGTCGTCTTTTGCTTTGACCTCGTTACCGGGATAATCAAAATCATTGGTGATAGTGATATTTTCCAGAGTGATATTATCACCTAAAATCTCCACAGTGGCAGTGCGACGAGTTCCCCATTTTTCTTGAGAATTCTCTGCGACTTGTTGACCTGCATATCGATTGAAAACGATAGTCGTTGTTTCTTGCGACTGGCCCACAAAGTGAACATTATCAACGTTTATGACGACACGCTCTCGATAAATGCCTTCGTTAATAAAGACGGTCCATACTTTATCTTTTTGTGGCTTGTGAGACGCGATATAAGCAACAGCTTGGGACACAGAGTTAAAATGAGGTAAAGCGTCCTTACTTACGTCACTGTCATCGTCACTGTCATGTGATTTAGCTACCACTACATCCGTCGTTGCTGGCATTGCCGCGCTTAATCCACTGAAAAGTATACCTGCCAGCAACACAACGGCTAAACTAAGACTGACACGTGCTTTATTAAATTCCATAGTATTTATTCTTCTACAGCCCGTGCTTGTTAAATGGTTGGCTATTAATAAACACATTGTTTATTGAAAGATGCGCTACGTTTTCGATAACGGCATCTTTAAGCGCACGTTTTATCGTTATGTTATTCAACGTCAACCCAGAAATAGGCGTATGGTCATACCCGCGAAGCACAAAGGCCCGGTTAGCTGACGCAACGTTCAAGTTCTCTATAGTGATATCTTCCAGTAGTGGAGGGAAGTTACCGGCATCACCTTCTTCGTAGAAGAAATTCACGACAACAGCGTCTTTCACCGTCCCAATATCGATATTGCGATAGTTTAGATTTTTTAGGTGACCACCCCGAATACTGTTGGTTTTAATTCTAATGCCGCGGTCTAAATCAGGGCTACTCATGGTGCAATGCTGAGCATAGAGATTCTCTACACCGCCGGATATTTCACTGCCGATTACAACACCGCCATGGCCAGCCTTCATCTCGCAATGTTCTATGACGATATTACTGCAGGGAACATTGACCCTTCTGCCGTCTGCATTGCGTCCAGATTTAATGGCAATGCAATCGTCCCCTGTATCAAATGTACAGTTAGAGATAAGAACGTTCGTGCAGCTTTCAGGGTCGCACCCGTCCGAATTTGGGCCGAAACTTTTACAGTACACGTCGTTAACGGTGACGTTCTTGCAAAGCACAGGGTTAACTAACCAAAATGGAGAGCGCAGGATGGTAACACCCTCGATAAGTACATTTTCACAGCGGTAAGGTTGTATAAACGGAGGGCGCAGGTAATTATTTTCAAAAACGCGGTCACTAACGGGTGTCCCGTTTTCTACCATTTCTTGCAGCGTGTCTCTGGTATATTTTTGGTTCTCAACCGGATCGTCACCCCATGTTGAAGCCTTCCACTTACCTTTCCATGGCCACCAGTTGTCTTTCGCCGCGCTACCGTCAAGCGTACCTTTGCCAGTGATTGCGATATTAGTTTGCTCAAAAGCATAAATAAGAGGGGAGTAACCCATTAACTCCATACCTTCCCAGCGAGTAAAAACATATGGTTTGTAATCATCAGGATTGGTAGAAAATCGAATTGTTGCGCCTGCCTCAATATGCAAGTTTATATTCGACTGTAAGTGAATTGGGCCGGTGCATAGCCAGTCGCCTTTTGGCACAACCACTTTGCCACCACCTTGGCGTGCGACTTGGTCGATAGCTGCATGTAACGCTTGCTTAAAGTCACTGCCATTTTCATTTAAAAAGTCGGTAACATTAGCTTCGCGCTTTGCAAAGGTGGGGCGCTTTATCATCCCTTTAATAAGGTTTGCTTCGGCGTCCCACTGGCGTTGAGTCCTTCCCGTTTCGGTCACATTTGCACATCCGGATAGGAATGTAGGAACACCTACAGCCATCCCAGAAGCTGCAACAGTGGTGGCGAGACCAGACTTTAAGAAGTGACGTCTGGCATTCGGTGAGTTAGGTCGGACCATCATATACCCCTTTTATTTACAATTTAGCGCTTTTTACTTATTCAAATAATGTGCAGCCAGAATGAATGGGCCTACACCTTTCGCGTCGTTTGCTCTGATTGGCTCACTCATGTAGTAGTCGAATGAACCATCTCTATATGGATTTCCACCAAGACCAGCAACAGCGCAAACTTGCTCAAGGCTGATAACGTTAGTTTCTGGATTAACCGAAATCATTTGATCAAGAAGTCCAGCAAACCCTTTTTCTGCATGAGCTTTGTATTCCTCAGGAAGAAACTTAAGGCTTGCACCTTTAGCCATAGCGTAGGTCAACATTGCTGTACCTGATGCTTCAAGGTAGTTTCCTTCACGGCTTCCCAAGTCAGTAACCTGATACCAGGTGCCTGAATTATGTTGGTAGGTAAGCGTAGCGTCGATAAACGCTTTAAAGCGCGCTTTTAGCCACGGTGTTTTTGGGTGTTCGGCAGGAACAACTTCTAGCACATCCACCATTGCCATAGCATACCAACCTAGCGAACGTGACCAGTGATGTTGAGAAAGACCTGTTTCTTTATCAGCCCACTTTTGCTTTTTAGATGCGTCCCAGCCATGTAAGGGGAGGCCTGTTTTTTCGTCGTAAAGGTGCTCTTCAATGAGTTCAAATTGCAAAAATACGTCGTCTAGCTCTTTCATATCGCCGTACTTAACAATGTATTCAGCGTAGAAGGGGGCCCCCATGTATAGGCCATCAAGCCACATTTGGTCTGGATAGCGTTTCTTGTGCCAAAAGCCACCTTGCTCGGTACGTGGGTGAGTAGTAAGCTGCGTTCTAAGTAGGTCAGCGGCTTTTTTGTATTTAGGGTTGCCGGTTTCTTCATAGAGGAAAAACAGCACTTTACCAGGGTTAACCATATCAATATTAAACTTATTGATATCATAGGTTTTGATACTTCCGTCTTGTTGAACCAACATGTCGTAGTAACCTTTTACATAAGACAGGAGACGGGGATCTTTAGTCTCTTGATAGACTTCTGTTATGGCAAGGAGGTTGAGACCGTGAACGTAATCCCATTGTGGCTTCTCATCCCAATCGATTTGCCAAGCTTCTGGGAAACGCACCATCTCAGACTCTATCATTCTCATAGACCATGATTGTGTGTTGTCGAGAGGCATTTGTACCCAATCATTTGCATTAGCAGCGGAAGAAACAAACGCCGTGCAAGCTACAACGGAAGCTGCGCGTAGAATACCTTTTAGCATAACAAACCCTTATTTTTATAACATTGTAAATACACTCTGTGCTACCGGTAGCATAATGGTTTTTATTTGCTCATATGTCAACGGAATTATTTACATTTTTTAACTTTTATTTTACGCGTTGAAAAAGTGGTCGATATGACGTAAATGACTGTATTTAAATGTTTTAATTAAATTGCTCATCCTGCTTTGGTTAGTTTCTATAGTCTCTTCTTCTTTCATCATTGCATATCAAATTTCTACTTATTGTAAATTTTTTCAACAAAATTGTTGCCACCGGTAGCATAACTGTTTAGGATGTAAATCAAATGTAAAGCTTGAGTGTTGTTTTCGAGGTTTACATTATTGCCGAAGAGAAGTTTTGCGTTAATTAGAAAACATAGCTGTACCCTGCAACTCTTCTCATTCAAGGTTTTGGTGGTTTACGAGACCACTATAGAGAATGAATTAGAATTGACGCGTTTTCGCTTCCTTAACAGCCAAGACGTGCTATCGGATAAATGTAAAGCATTGACGGTATTAATCACCAAAATGTTATCCGGTGGCATAAAGGGAAGTGAAATGGTTAAATACGATAAATGTTGAATTTGTGTAAATTTGAATAGTTCACACACGTTTCAAAAGCATCTTCACCTTTTGTCAGTATGCGCGTCTCTTATAAATATAAAAACCGGAGAAACAACAATGTTACCAAAGAAAAAGCAACTCGCTGTTCTTGTTACGCTAGCGTTGTCAGGCGCACATATTCATGCGCAAGAAGCCACAGACGAACAAGCCAGTGAAACCGAAGCGCAAAATATGGAAGTCATTGAAGTATCGGGCTTTCGTGGATCACTTAATAAATCACTGATGGAAAAGCGAACATCAGTTAACAGTAAAGAATCAATTGTTGCGCAAGACATTGGTAAATTCCCGGACTTAAATATTGCTGAGTCAATTCAACGTGTACCCGGCGTAGCCATTTCTCGTGAAGGTGGAGAAGGGCGCCAAATTACTTTGCGTGGTTTGAGCCCTTCATTTACCCGCACAACACTTAATGGCATGGAAGTGCCAGCAAGTACAGATGGCACTGACTCAGGTGGCGGTGTAAACGGTGGACGTGGCTTTGACTTTAACATTTTCGCTTCTGAATTGTTCAACCGCGTAGATATTCAAAAATCTCCTACCGCCTCTATGGAAGAAGGCGGCATTGCAGGTACGGTTGATCTGTACTCGGCAAAGCCGTTTGATTACGACGGTTTTAAATTCGTTTCATCTCTTCAAGGCGGCTATAACAGCATTACAGAAGAGACCGATCCTCGCGCCGCTTTCATGATCAGCAACCGTTTCGCTGACGACAAAGTCGGTGTGCTTTTCTCGGCCGCGTTCTCAGAGCGCACAGTAAGACAGGAAGGTTTTGGTACAGTTCGTTGGACTACTCCAGTTCGCGATGGTGGTGGCATCTTTGGCGATACATCAAACACGGTTGTTAACGGCACACCTGACGTAGATGATTGCCAGTATGAAGGTGAGTCGGTAGACCCGATTAATTGTTTATGGACTCCTCGTTTACCTAGACCTGACTACTTTGGTAATGATCAAGAGCGTGTAGGCTTCACCGGTTCAATTCAGTGGGCTGCAACAGATAATTTCACACTAACGCTAGACGGTTTAGTGTCCAAACTTGATAACACCCGTACCATGTATAACTTCTTCCACATGTTCAGAAGTACATTCGAAGAAATTACGCCTACCTCTATTACTGTTCATCCTAATGGTCAACAGGTGCTGGCTGGTACGTACGACGGTATTAAATCGCGTATTGAAAGCCGTTTACAAGAATCAACCACTGACTTTAGCCAATTTGTAATTTCTGGCGAGTGGTTTATTGGTGAAAACCTTAAACTTGATATGATGGCAGGCACTGCAGAGTCTGACGCTCGTTCAGAGCAATATCGTTACAATATGACGCTGCTGGAAGAAACCAGCTACGGCTTTGACTTTAGCAATAACAGCAACGCGCCAGAAGTGACTTACGGTTACGATGTTAACGATGCAAGCAACTATAACCTAAGCGATGGCCGATTACGTGCTACTGATGTATTGCGTGAAAACGACACGGTCAAATTTGATGCGACATACTTAGGTGATGAAGTCACTATTAAGGCTGGCTTTGCCTACAATGACCGTGTTGTAACCTACAGTGAAGAGCAAATAAATGGCTTCCCAGATCAAGACTCGGCAGTAGGTTTTGCTGAAATTATGCCGGTAGACGATTTCGGAAGTGGTTTTGATGGCCCTCTTGACCCGTTCCTTGTTGCCGACTTTGACGCTATTAATAGCCAATTGTTAGATGTTGTTTGGACACCGCGTTCTGCACAAAGCTGGCAAGTAGGCGAAGAAACATCAGCTATGTACCTTGAGCTTGATACGAGCTATGAGATTGCCGACATGTTACTTCGCGCTAATTACGGTGTGCGTTATGTGAAAACAACCACAACCTCTGAAGGCTTTATTCAAGGCGAAACGGTACAAATCGAAAACGAGTACAATAACTTTTTACCAGCAGTTAACTTAGCACTTGAAGCAACTGATGACGTAGTTGTTCGCCTTGGCTTAACACAGTCTATGACTCGCCCAAGCCTGAACTCATTAAACCCTGGTAACCCAAGCTTTGATTATATTAACGGCTCGGTGAGCGTGGGGAACCCATTCCTTGATCCGTTTACGTCGAACAACGTTGACTTTGGTGTTGAATGGTACTTCGATGACGAAGCGCTACTAGCAGCAACAGTGTTCTACAAAGACATTGATAACTGGATTGTTCGCGCATCAGAAGAGCGTTTAGTCGACAGTGCTTACTACGACTTTATCGACAACGATGCACAGTTTGACCCTGTAATTGCGCTAGACCCTCGCACTATTCCATACGAGCATAGCAGTCCAATTAACGCTGAAGACAGAAGTGTAAGCGGTTATGAGTTAATTTATCAGCAGCCGCTAAGTTTCTTACCAGGACTGTTCGAAAACATGGGTATCGTGTCGAACTATACGCACGTTAACGCTGACGACATCGAAGGTATGAGTGAAACATCGTACAACTTTACGGTGTATTACGAAACAGACCAATACGGTGCGCGTGTGTCAGTTAACAAACGCGACGATTACCTGACAGACTTTACTGGCAGCAATGGTAACGTTGCGCACGGTACGACAGGACCTACGCAGGTAGATTTCTCGTCATTTTATAACGTAAACGACGAGCTAACGTTGACCTTTGAAGTCATTAACCTTACCGATGAGTACGAGCGCTTGTTTACCACGGGTGATGGCTCTTTGAACTTGGTACGTGAGTACAACCACACGGGCCGTCAGTTCTTCTTGGGCGCTCGTTATACTATGTAAAAAAACAGGCCGGGCAATTATGTTGGCCAGCCTGAGATAATAATTAAATGTTGTGTTCCGTGAAGACGGGTGTGTTTGGCCATCGTAATGATGGCCTTTTTTATGTGCAAAAAGTGTAGGCAGGGAGGAGTTCAGCACGCCTCTACCTCACTTTTTGAGCAATTTGCATCGCAACAATAGAAATATTGAAAAGGAGAAAAGGTGTGAAAAATTCAAGTAAACCCACCACAGGGAATATATTCACCGCGCTGCGCTACAGTCTTGCAAGCGTTTTTGTTGTATCGAGTACTTTTGCAGTGGCAGACCAGCAAGGCACGAGTACACTTCACATTAGTTACGCGGCGCAATCTAGCGCTTATGCACTTACCAGTTCGGGTTCCCAAAGTGCTTCAATCCAAAGCGCTACTAATAAAGGCAGTGAAGAGGCTGTAAAAGCTCCACCCTACAAAAAGCCAGTTACCCTACATCTGGTCGGCGATTCAACCATGTCAGACAAGCCTATGTTGTCGTATCCAGAACGTGGGTGGGGGCAATTGCTTCCTGAATTCATGCTGCCCAATCTTAATATTAAAAACCACGCGGCTAACGGCAGAAGCACAAAGCGATTTGTAGATGAGGGACGCTGGCAGCTTCTGTTATCCGATCTGTCTGAAGGTGATTTTGTGGCTATTCAGTTTGGTCATAACGATCAAAAACAGTCGGATCCTGCTCGCTATGCCGACCCGGAAAATGCTTATCCAGCTTACTTGAATCAGTTTGTTCAGGATGTTGAAGCAAAAGGGGCATCAGTGATTATCGCAAGTAGTATTTGCCGGCGTCATTTCACTGAGGAAGGTGTGTTAAAACGGACGTTGCTGGCGTATGCCGATGCAGCGAAGAAAGTGGCAGCACAAAATAACGTGCCATTTATTCCTATGAACGCTTTAACTTGCGATTTTCTTGCTAAGGTAGGCGAGCCTAATAGCAACCATTACTTCATTAAGGTGCCCGCCGACCTTTATGCACGCTACCCTGAAGGCAAAACGGACGACACTCACTTGAACGTTGTGGGCGCGGCGAAAATGGCGCAAATATTCGTGCGACAGCTAAAAGCGACAGCGCACCCACTGTCAAAATACGTATATCGAGACACGTTGTAAGCTCACATAAAAATGAAGTGGCGCGTTATTGCGGGCGTGCCGCGTTTTTTTATTGGGGGATCGCTTTTATCTTAATTAGCGTGCTTGCTTATGGTTACAATGGCAGGAAATAGAAGAGAAAAGAAAGAGGAATGTCACATACCGACTATAGCGACGGTATGTGATTAGTGAAGGCATCGCCTGATATAATGGCACCGGGGTAGGTAATCACAGTCGCTGCCACTTTTGCCCCATAGCTCGCGCTCTCAACAGGTTTTCTACCTGCAAGTCGAGCGGCCATATAACCGCCATTAAATGCATCGCCAGCAGCCGTTGTATCAACCACCTGTTCAACACGCTCAACAGGCACAATACATTGTTCTTGTTGACGGAGTATATGAACGCCAACCGCTCCGTTTTTCATCACGATTTCTTCAATCTGTTTGTCGGCTAAATAGCTAAATATTTCATCAGCATTAGTGTGGCCAAACAGCATTAAATGGTCGTCTGCACCTGGGAACGCCAAGTCTGCTTCAGCATATGCCTTACCCGTCCAGTATTTGGCATCTTCTTGAGATGACCAAAGGCGAGCTCGATAATTAGGGTCAAAGGCAATCTTACTGCCTTTGGCCTTGAGGGACGAAATTAGTTCGAAAAGTGTAGCGCGCTGTTCGTCATCTAAAATGGCAATAGAGATACCGCTCAAATAAAACCAATCACAAGCAAATTCAGCGCCCTTCATAATGTTGAGCGTCTGTGTTGCTGCAGATTGGTTACGCCAATATGCAAAGGTTCTTTCACCTTCGTTGTCGTTGCGGATCATATACAGGCCAAGGTTACGCGACGACGAGCGAAACACTAAATCAGTGTTAATTTCGTGCTCACCCATTTTAAACAGCAGCTCATCGCTTAAAAAGTCTGCGCCGATCGCCGTTAAGTAACTAATGGAAGATGAAGGCAAGCAGCGTTTTAAATAAACCGCAGTGTTGTACGTGTCGCCAGCAAAGCTTTTCGCCATCAGATTATTATCTGTGTTTTCATCGCGCGTACTAACTGATGACTCACGCTGAGTGCTTCGAAGCTCTACCATGCACTCGCCAAAAATAACCATTCTTTGGTTGGTATCAACTATGCTCATGCCGCAGCCTCATCAAACAATGTTAGGCTTTGTTGACATGCCAAAGTAATCGCTTGCCAATTTTTTGCTTCAATGGCTGCCTTTGGCATCATCCATGTACCGCCTACTGCTCGAACATTGCCAAGCGAGAGATACTCATTCGCGTTGTCGCCATTAATGCCGCCGGTAGGGCAGAAGCAAACATCGCTGAATACGCTTGAAATCGCTTTAAGAAAAGGTGTACCGCCGCTAAGACTCGCAGGAAAGAACTTCATTTCGCGAATGCCTTTTTGGTGCGCCAAAAGAATATCGGCAGGCGTAGCGACGCCCGGCAAAAAGGGTGCATTTGAAGCAATCAGTGTATCGAGCAATGTCTCTGAGCTTGTGGGCGTTATCAAAAATTGCGCGCCTGCATCCAACGCTTCAAATACGTGGTTGCGATTTAACAATGTGCCCATACCCACAACGAGTTCAGGAAACTGTTTTCTAATGGCTGACAGGGCTTCAAATGCTGCGTCGCTGCGTTTCACTACTTCTATGTTGCACAGGCCGCTATTTGCAATTGCTTCTGCTAGGTGAAGCCCCTCGTCAACAGATTTAGGCTGAATAATAGGGAGTAATGGGGCGCCTTTAAGCATGGAAAAGGTACTTTTCATCACGCGGTTCCTTTTAGTGAATCTAGCGAACTTTCTGTTAACGTAGTGGGAGCAGAACCTTGCTGACCTTCGTTGCTGTTTTCGCGCGATAAAATGTTAAGCAGCTGATTAACTTTTTCGAGCACTTTTTCTTTGAACGTAGTGTTTACCGACAGTTCGGCGAACATGGTTTCAAGAGATAGCAATTTTTTTGCAAGTTCTATCGCCTGAAAGTCTACCGATTTTGCTGTGGCCCTTAACATACTATCTAGCGGGTCAGTGATAGTTTCGTTTAGACGTGCCTTGTTGTTTACAAATAGGCACCATGCCGCAACGGCACTGCAGAGCAAATCAATATTTCGTTTTGCTTTTAGGTTATCGCGTACTGTGTCGAGAATTCGAAATGGGATTTTCTGTGACCCATCCCAAGCAATTTGCGACAACAGGTGGCGAATATGCTTATTCTCATAGCGCTTAACAATGTCTTGTGCGTAAGCGTTCAGATCGAAGTCTTGTGTTCCGCTATCGGCATTCTCGTTATCACTGGATAGAGACGGAACAATTTCTTCTTTCAACATGGTTTGAATCAGTTGCTTTATGGCTGGGGTACGCATTGCGTCGAATACGGTTTCCTTGCCAAGCAATAACCCTATGTAGGCCAGTGTTGAATGTGTGCCGTTTAGAATGCGAAGCTTAGCTTTTTCAAAGAAGCTCACATCATGAGTAAAAGTAACGCCAACTTTATCCCAAGCGGGTCGTGGGCCAGAAAAATTATCTTCAACCACCCATTGAGTAAATGCCTCTCGCTGAATAGGCCAGTTATCAGTTAAACCCAGCTCAGCGGCAACGTTGGCTTTAAAGCTGTCTTCAGTTGCTGGCGTAATACTGTCAACCATAGTGCAGGGGAAGGCGATGTTCTCGCTGATCCATTGGCCGAGTGATTCGTCCGTTTTATTGGCGAACTCGGTCACCGCTTTTTGCAGCTTTTTACCGTTGTCTGACACGTTGTCACAGCTGATAATGGTAATATCTGCATAGCCTGCCTGCTTACGTTGTGCTAGCGCTTGCACAATTAGGCCAACTGCACTTACCGGTGTTTCTGGCGTGACTAAATCAGCTTTAATATCCGGATGATCAGTATCTAGATGACCTTGCGCATTAAGGCAATAGCCCTTTTCTGTCACGGTAAGCGTCACAATTTTAGTTTGCTTGTTTACCAGTGCAGCAACAATGTCTTCACGATCATGTGCTAATGTAGAAAGGGTTTTAATTGCGCCGATAATGTGGGTTTCAGGCTCGTTATCAACAATACACAACGCATAGAGATTGTCTTGTGTACTCAACGCTTCTTTAAGAGATGCGCTGCGCATTGACACACCGTGAATGCGCCAGTCACCGCCATAAGCCAGCGCCTTTTCGGTATAATACGCTTGGTGCGCACGGTGAAAGGCACCTGGACCAATATGCACAATGCCACAACCGGTTGCTTCCAGATCGTAATTTGGTTTACTTACGCTGTCACTTAAAAGAGGTAGCGTTGAAATTGATAACGGCTTTGTCATGATTACCCCAGTTTGTACGCTTGTTTAGCAAAATCATAAGTTAGTTTTCTTGCAATGCTGGCCGCTTCTGTTTCACTGATGCGGTGCTCCACAACTAGCTGTGCAAGGAAGCGACAATCAATGCGTCTGGCAACATCATGACGTGCAGGAATAGACAAGAACGCGCGCGTATCGTCATTAAAACCAACAGTATTGAAGAAACCTGCGGTTTCTGTCACTTGATGTCTAAAGCGCAACATGCCTTCAGGGCTATCGTGGAACCACCAAGAAGGACCAAGTTTCAGGCAAGGGTAGTGGCCTGCAAGTGGTGCTAATTCACGGCTGTACGTGGTTTCATCTAATGTAAATAGAATAATGTCGAGGTTAGGCTCGTTACCGTATTTACCGAGTAACGGGCGAAGCGCTTTAACAAAATCTGTTTGCATTGGAATGTCGTGGCCTTTATCGCGACCAAACTGTGTAAAGAGCTGACTGTTGTGGTTTCTAAACGAACCAGGGTGAATTTGCATCACCATGCCGTCTTCTACACTCATTCCCGCTAATTCGGTAAGCATTTGGGCTCTAAATAGCTCTTGCTCTTCAGCGTTACTGTTTCCGCTTCTTACTTTATCGAATAAAGCAATACACTCAGCTTCACTTAAATCAGCTGTGTTCGCCGTTGGGTGTCCGTGATCTGTTGCTGTCGCACCGTGCTCTCTAAAGACGGCACGTCGTGCACGAATTGCGTTCAGGTAGCCCTGCCAGGTTGCAGTGTCTTCACCGGTGAGTTCACCAAGTTTCTCAATGTTTGAAACAATATCTTCGCGTGAAGCATCGACTACATCATCAGGTCTAAAGGTGGTGATAACCCGCTTTGCCCACGGTGTATCTTTAATCGCTGCGTGATGGGGAAGGGCATCAAGCGCGCCTTCGGTGGTAGCAATCACTTCAATATTGAAGCGGTCCATCAGCGCACGGGGTTTAAAGTCATCCCCTTGAAGCTGCGCAGTGATGTGGTCGTAATAATGCGTTGCGTTGTCGCTACACAACATCTCTCGCAAACCAAATACATCGTGAAATACAGTGTCTAACCACAAACGCGATGGTGTGGCAGCAAATAGATGATAGTTATCTGCCAGAAGTTTCCAGATTTTACGTGGATCCTTTTCCGTTTCGCCGCCGTCCCAACGTGGCACACCAATATCGGTTAATTTAATACCTTGGCTATACAGCATTCTGAACACATAGTGATCAGGGGTGATAAACAACTCGGTTGCATTGGTGAAATTATTGTTTTGTGCAAACCAACGTGGGTCAGTATGGCCATGTGGACTTATGATAGGGAGATCTCGAATTTCCTTATACAGCGCCTTTGCAACACTTCGGGTTGCTTCATCGGCAGGAAAAAGTCTATCTTCATGTAATAATATCGATTCCATAACGCTCTCTTTTAGAGGGTGACGCCACGTTTCCAAATAGCAATCTCATGGCTGCCATTCTTCTCGTTGCAGGTTTGTTGACCAGATGCCACTGCCAAACAATGTTGGAGTAGCGCTTCGGCACACTTATCGATAGAGACGCCTTCTAGAACTTGTCCAGCGTTAAAATCTATCCAATGTGGCTTCTTATTAGCGATATCTGAATTTGACGATATCTTGACTGTGGGTACAGGAAAACCAAGGGGCGTGCCTCGGCCTGTGGTGAATAAAACGATATGTGCCCCCGATGCTGCCAACGCCGTTGAACTAACGGCATCGTTACCAGGTGCTTGTAATAAACTTAAGCCTTTGTCTTGCTTTGGCTCGCCATACTGCAAGATAGACTGAATAATAGAGGTTCCACCTTTTTGAACCGCGCCGAGTGACTTTTCTTCTAGCGTGGTTAATCCGCCAGCTTTATTGCCTGGAGACGGGTTTTCGTAAATAGGTTGGTTGTGGGCGATAAAGTAGTTCTTAAACTCATCAATCAGCGAGTTAAACGCCTCAAATACGTCTTTGTTTTTAGCGCGATTCATTAAGAGCTGTTCGGCACCAAACATTTCTGGCGTTTCGGTTAAAATGACCGAGCCACCTAGATTACACATTAAATCGGTAACACGCCCTACTGTTGGGTTGGCAGTAATACCGCTAAAAGCGTCGCTACCACCACACTTCATGCCTAAGGTTAATTCGCTAGCGTCGATAGGCTCACGTTTGTCATTAGCCATTACTTTTAACAAGTCATAAACCGCATTGACGCCTTCTTCTAACTCATCTACCACTTCTTGTGCGTTGTAGAAGCGAACCCGATTTGCCGGTTTATCAACGTGAGGCAGTAAACTCTTAAGCTGATTGTTTTCGCAACCCAAGCCTACAATTAACACCGCACCAGCGTTCGGGTGAGATGCGAGAGAGGCTAAGATAGTGCGCGTGTCATCTAAATCATCGCCCAGCTGAGAACAGCCAAAAGGGTGGGTAAATGCGCGGAACCCGTCGCACTCGCTAGCGAAACGGCGATTACATTCGTTGGCAATACGGTCTGCTGTTCGATTTACGCAGCCTACGGTATTGATGATCCACACTTCATTGCGAATACCCACTTTTCCATTTTCTCTTCTGTAGCCCATGAACTGTAACCCAGAAGTAAGATGGTTTTGTTTTGAAGCGGTATTTGACGGCGCGTAAACGTATTGTTCAGTGCCTTTTAACTTAGTCTTTGCGTTATGGCTGTGAACATGTTCACCAGCATTAATTTGGCTTGTTGCAGCACCAATGCTGAAACCATATTTTACGATGTCGCCACCGTCTGACAGGGTAACTAAGGCAACTTTATGGCCAGCAGGAATGTCTTGGCTAACTGTAATGTCATATTCAGCGATGTAAGTGCCAGCCACGATAGGGCAGGTTGCAACCGCAACGTTATCGTTATTATGCACTTTAACTAGTTGTGTTTTAACGTCCATTACAAGTCCTGCTTTATCTTTACGGCTTATTTAACCGCTAAGCGTTGTTAAATAAGCACTGTGTATTTAAAAAGAGCGATAGATTAGAAAACGTTGCTTTTTACGCTCTGTTTACAAATTGTTTATTTTTAACATTCTTTTTTATTGTCGTGCCACCGGTGGCATAATAGGTCGAAAAAGAAGTGTTAGCAACACTTCATTGTAAAAAATCACACTTTTTTAATTGAATCGCGAATAATTAGGTGAGGTTTGACCAGATACGTTTCGGTTTCACTAACTTCACTGCCTTCGATGTGCGCGATGATTTTACGCGCTGCGATAGCTGCCATATCGCCAACGGGACGTTGAACAGTAGTAAGGGCAGGGATTACACGGGCAGCAAGTAGGTTGTCATCGAACCCCGCGACGGATAGTTCGTCAGGTACGGTTATTCCCATTTCATGAGCCACTTTCAATACGCCTGCTGCCATTTCATCGTTGTTTGCAAAAATAGCTTTAACTCGTGGTGACTGAATAAGCAATTGACGCGCGCATTCTATACCGCTTTCGAAGCTGTTTTTACCCTCAATTACCCTGTTTTTAGGTACATCGACACCCAGGCCGTTAAGCGTTTCAACAAAGCCTTCCAAACGCTCTTTTGAGGAATAATACTGTTGCGGACCGCTGATGATACCAATGTCTTTATGACCTAGTGAAACCATATAGCGCGCTAAGTCACTTAAAGCAGCTCTGTCGTCACTCACTACGATATTTTGATGGTCATCTAAATCTACTGACGCCATTCGCACATAGTTAATGCTCTTTTGTTGCAGCGCGTCGGCTAATAACTTCGATTCGGATACCGGTGGCAATATGATGACACCGTCTATGTTTGAACGACGTACAAAGTTAATACAGTCTTCTACAAAACCTTCGGCATTATAACTACAAGGGTGTACAACTAACTCATAACCCTTTTGAGAACATATGCTTAACACGCCTCTTTGCACTTGGTCGATATACAAGGCATCGGGGTTGTCGTAAATTAGGCCTATCAAGTATGAGCGGCTAG
>Ga0208337_1000001_pt1 | contig 50542 bp, 42 predicted proteins | sample DeeseametaMP0371_FD_184213 | JGI IMG/M metagenome (GOLD analysis project Ga0208337, IMG submission 184213) | Marine microbial communities from the Deep Atlantic Ocean - MP0371 (SPAdes) | ecosystem: Environmental > Aquatic > Marine > Oceanic | place: East of Porto Seguro, South Atlantic Ocean... | reverse complement strand
GCTGTCTCCAGCCCTGACTAGCGTGCCGTTGGCGAGTTCCGCCGCCACATTGCGTTCCGGTAGCCAGCTCATGCCATAGCCCAGCAGCACCAGCTCTTTAATGCCCGCCGCGTAGAGATTTTCACTTTGCGCTGTTAAGTACGTGCTTTGGGGCAGTCGCGCCAAATGCGCTTTGACCGCCGAGCCTAGCAGCCCCCGTTTGGGGTACGCCAACCACGGCGCTGGCTGCTGGCGAGAGCCGGGCAGCAGGGCGCAGGCGGTGCCATCGCTTTTCAGCCCGGTCACGGGAATCAACCGCTCATGTCCAATGACTCGGTAAGTACAGGCGCTGGTATCAATATCTAGATCACAGCGGCCAATAGGCCAGTAGCAAATCGCCAGATCACACTCCGCCCGGGCAAGCGCCTGGAAGTAGTCGCTGGCCACCCAGCCCGTGGCGCGCAAGTAGGGCTGCATACGGTCTTGCCAACCCAGTTGGGTCAGCCATTCGGGCAGAAAATGCGCCAGCAGGCTTTGCGGTGCTGCCACCATAATGCGCCGCTGCTGCCCGGCACTGATCTCACGAACGCGATCACGCGTTAAGCGAACCCGGTCGGTGACCTGTTCGCATAGCGTTAAAAACTCTTCCCCCGCAGGCGTTAACGACAGCGGTAGCGTTTGCCGATTGATCAGCGTGACGCCCATCTCCTCTTCCAGCAGCTTAATGCGCCGGGAAAAGGTGGGCTGTGTGACGTGCTGTTCGTCGGCAGCGCGAGAGAAGTGTCGCGTTCTGGCCAAAGCAATAAAGTCTTCTAGCCAGCGAATTTCCATGCCTTACCTCGCAAAGCGGCCAAGCGTGTAGCGGTTGAGTGGGCCGCACTCATAGGCGGCCTTCTTCAACAGCGTGACACGCAACGCGGGTACCGTCATCCTGGGTTTTTAGTGCAGGGATTTCCTGTTTGCAGCGGGCGTTGGCATGGGGGCAACGGCCATGAAAGACACAGCCGCTAGGCAGATTGACCGGCGTAGGCACTTCACCGGAGAGGCGAATGTGCTGGGGGCGGTCATCTTCCAGCCGAGGGATGGCCGACAGCAGCGCCTGCGTATAGGGATGGCGCGGCTTGGCAAACAACGTGGCCGTGGTGGCGACTTCACACACAGTGCCCAGGTACATCACCGCCACGCGCGTGCCGAAGTGCTCGACCACGGCCAGGTCGTGGGTGATGAACAGATAGGTCAGGTTACGGTCCCGTTGGGCATCCATCAGCAGGTTGAGCACCTGAGCCTGAATGGATACGTCCAGTGCTGAAATGGGCTCGTCGGCCACGATAAATTCGGGGTCGACGGCGAGTGCGCGAGCAATCGCAATCCGCTGGCGCTGTCCGCCGGAGAACTCGTGTCCAAAGCGCTTGCCCCAGTCTGGGTCGATACCCACCGAATGCATCACCTCCTCGACTTTATCGAGGATCTGCTGGCGGTTCCAGTCGGGATGGTGAAGCCGCAGTGGCTCTTCCAGCGTCTGCTGAATGGTCATGCGTGGGTTCAGCGACGCGTAAGGGTTCTGGAAGATCATCTGCATGCGCTTGCGGTAGGGCAGGAGCTGCTTCGAGCTGAGATCGTCGATGCGCTGGCTGTCGTAGCGAATTTCACCCTCTGAGGGAGAAATCAGCCCCATGACCGTGCGCGCCACGGTGGACTTACCGCAGCCAGATTCACCCACCACGCAGAGCGCTTCGCCGCGTTTGATGTCCAGGTTCACGCCGTTAATGGCGTGGATAAACTCCTGATGGCGAACCAGCTTGCCGCCTTTGAAACGTAGCTGTTCCAGAAAATCACCGGAGAGTGAGAAACGCTTTTTAAGACCGCGAATTTGCAGTAGCGAGTCGTTGCTCGCTTCGTTTTGGGTCGGCATGGTCGCGATCGTTTCCGCCTGGGCGTTCATAGGGTCTCCTCCTTCAAGCGGCGGTCTTCAAGCATTTCCGCCACCATGTGGCAGGCAACGCGGCAGTTACCGGATTCAACAAAGTCGGGGACTTGCTGGGTGCACGCAGGCCGAGGTTGGCCGTCGGCACGGTTGATAAAGTCGCAGCGGGGGTGAAACGCACAGCCGCTGGGCAAGTTAGAGAGCGACGGCATGCTGCCACGAATCTGGTTGAGTTTTTCGCCCGGTGTTGCCATCTGCGGCAGTGCGTTGATCAAACCTTGAGTGTAAGGGTGCTGCGGGTCGTTGATGATTTCCCGTGAGGGACCTTGCTCAATTACTCGGCCTGCGTACATGACCAGCATGCGCTGCGTTACCTGGCTCACCACACCCAGGTCGTGGGTAATCAAAATCAAGCCCACGTTGTGCTGCTCACACAGCTCCAACAGCAGCGCCATGATTTCGGCCTGGATGGTGACGTCTAACGCCGTGGTTGGCTCGTCGGCAATGATGATGTCCGGGTCGAGCAGCAGGGCGATGGCGATAATAATACGCTGGCGCATCCCGCCGGAAAGCTCGTGGGGGTACTGGTCTAAGCGCTTTTCCGGAGAGGGGATCTGCACTTGGCGCAGCTTATCCAGGGCGATGGCGCGCGCTTCTTTGGTCGAAATACGCCGATGCGCCTTTAAGCACTCCACCATCTGTTCGCCGATGGAGAGCACTGGGTTCAGGGTCATCATCGGATCTTGAAAGATCATTGAAATGCGGTTGCCGCGCACTTTGCGCAGGCCGCGCTCCGACATGCTGTTGAGTTCTTTCCCTTCAAATTTAATGCTACCCCCGGCAATAAAGCCGGGCTTGGCGATCAAATTCAGCAGTGAGAAAGCGGCGACGGATTTACCCGCGCCAGATTCGCCGACGATACCCAGGCGCTCGCCGCGCTCCAGGGTGAAATTAACGTCGCGCAGGGCGCGCACTTCGCCCTGACGAAGGGCAAAGCGGACATCGAGATGAGAAACTTCAAGAAGTGCCATGGTGTCCTCAGCCTTTGTAGAGTCGTGGGTTCATGACATCGCGCAGCCAGTCGCCCAGAAGATTGATTGACAGCACCAGCACTACCAGCACCGCACCGGGGATCAACGTGATCCACCAAGAGCCTGATTGAATATAATCAAAGCCTGCTTTGATCAGCGAACCCAGCGAGGGGTGCGTTTCCGGCATACCCAGCCCTAAAAACGACAGCGCCGCTTCGGAGATAATCGCGTTAGCAATTTGCACCGTGGAGATAACGAAGATCGGTGAAAGCGTGTTCGGCAGCACATGGCGGAACATGATGCGTCGGCTACGCAGGCCCATTACGCGGGCGGCGTCCACGTACTCTTTGTTTTTCTCGGCCAGCACTGACGCGCGCACGGTACGAGCATACTGGGGCCATTCAGCAAGGCCGATAATCAATATCAGCATCAAAACGGCGTATTGGCTGTAGAACGCGCTGCCCATAGTGGCCTTCACCACCGCACCGACCACAATCGCCACCATCAAGGTGGAGAACGAGAGCTGGATATCCGCTAGGCGCATCAGGAAAGCGTCGACACGGCCGCCCAGGTAGCCTGCCATTAGGCCGAAAGTCACCCCCAGTAGGGCTTGCAGCGCCACCGCGCCAAAGCCAATCAGCAGCGATACCCGCGTGCCGTACAGAATGATCGACAGCAGATCACGCCCCTGGGCGTCGGTGCCGAGCGTATACATCTCGTCGGCGCCATCAATCCAGAAAGGCGGCAGCTCGGAGGCGAGAATGTCGATTTGAGCCAGGTCATAAGGGTCGGTCGGCGCTAATAGCGGTGCCGAAAATGCCGCAATGACTAAGCAGATAAAGACCGCCAAACACAGTTGCGCCGTACGGTCACGTTTGAAGCTGTACCACAAAAAGGAGTCGCGCAGGCGCTCCCAGCGGCTTGGTGCAGTGGAAGTTGTGGACGTTGTCATGCGGGCTTACCAGTCAGTTTTACAGTGGGGTTCACGAAGCCGTAGATCAGGTCCACGATGGTGTTCGTAACCACGAAAATGACGCCGACAATCATCAGGTAGGTCACAATGAGCGGAATGTCGGCATGGTTGATGGCGTCAAGGAACATCAGCCCCATGCCCGGCCATTGGAATACGGTTTCGGTCAAAATGGTGTAGGCCACCATGGTACCAATCTGTACGCCACCCACGGTAATCACCGGCAGCATAGTGTTTTTCAGCGCGTGAACGAAATAGACACGGCGCATGGAAATCCCTTTAGCGCGCGCATACTTCACGTATTCAGATTGCAGTACTTCCATCATTTCTGCGCGAATCAAACGAATAAACAGCGGCAGCATAATGGAGGCTAGCGATACGGCGGGTAGGACAAGGTGTTGCAAGCCATTCCAGGTAACTAGGTTGGTATCCCAGTGGCCGACGACATGCACCAAATCATAGCCACGACCAAACGACGGCATATTGCCCTCGGTCGAGAGCAGGCCGTTTAACCAAGCACCCCAGGCAGTGCCTTCGGGGAACAGCGAGACGGTAATACCAATCGAGAAAATTTGAATTAACACAATCGCGGTCAAGAAGACCGGGATCGAAATACCGATAATCGATGCCCCCATGAAGAACCGGGATATCGGCGAGCGCGGTTTGATAGCGCTATACACGCCAATGGGAACAGATAGCAGCACGATAATCAGGGTGGCAGCAAATACCAGCTCAAGGGTGGCGGGTAGGTGCCGGGCAATCACTTCCAGCGCTGGTTCGCGGTAGAAGTAGGAGTAGCCAAAATCACCCTGCACAGCGTTTTTAGCAAAACGCACGTACTGCACTAGGAAGGGGTCGTTGAGCCCCAGCCGTTCGCGAATGGCTTCGCGTTCACTTTCGGGGACCGACTGTCCGACCATCTGCTGTACAGGGTCACCCAGGTTATCCTGGATGGCGAAGGCCAATACACTGATGACAAACATCACCAATATTGCGTGCATCAGCCGCTTGATTAAAAAAGCAATCATGGCGTACGCCACCTATGTAGGTTAATCAGATAAGCGTCCTTGCGCGGGTGTTCGGTTCTGCGTGGGGATTAGCGGTTAATCACCAAATCACCCAGGTAGGGGAAGTCCAGCGCGCTAACAACCGGCTCAACATCTACGCCTTCAGCTGCGGCATAGGCAAGGTTTTGCCAGTGCAGCATGACGAAACCAACGTCTTCATACAGCATGGCTTCTGCTTCACGCAGCATTTCGTTGCGTTTTTCAAGATCGGTTTCGCTGTCGGCTGCTGTCACCAGCGCGTCGATCTCTTCGTTGCAGTAGCTGCCGTAGTTGTACTGGCCAGCACCGCTCTCTTCATCAATACAGAAAGAGAGGTACTGGAAGAAGTTGGCGGTGTCTTCGGTGTCCGCGTGCCAGCCGATCATGGCGATGTCTGACTGGCGCGTGTCGTACTCAGGCCAGTACTGGGCCAGCGGCATGGTGCGCAGGTTAACGTTGATGTTGATACGCGCCAGCATGTTGGCAACCGCTTGGGCCAGCTGCGCATCGTTCACGTAACGGTTGTTCGGCGCGATCATATCAACGCTGAAGCCCTCTTCGTAGCCCGCTTCGGCCATCAGCGCTTGGGCGCGCTCAAGGTCGTAACGGGGAACGAGATCCGGATTGTGGCCAGAGTAACCTTCCGGAGAGAACTGGCCAGCCGGCGTGGCGAAGCCGCGCATTAAGCGGTCGGCGATGCCTTCCTGGTTGATGGCTAAGTCAACGGCTTGACGAACGCGAGCATCTTGGAAGGCTTCCACGCGCTCTTCGTTGAGCTGGAAGCCGATGATGCGGGTGCCGGGCACTTCTACCAATTCCACACCGTCGGCGTCACGCACACGATCAAGGTCGTTAGGCGGAACGGCATCGATGAAGTCAACGCCGCCAGACAGCAGGGCCGCCACGCGTGAGGCATTTTCAGCAATCGGCGTTAATATGATTTCAGAAACGTTGCCTTCGCTTTCGGTGTCCCAGTAGTCTTCAAAACGCTTGAAGTCAACGCGGACACCCTGGCGACGGTCAGTGACGATGAATGGGCCGGTGCCTGATACGTTGCGTGAAGCGAAGGAGTTACCCGCTTTAATGATTTCGGCTTTGTCGTTACCGTCTTCGGTTTCGCCTGTGTAGAACTCGCTATCCATCGGGAAGATGTAGGTGGCGAGGTTCAACAGCAGCGGGTAGGGCTCAGACGTGGTGATTTCGACGGTGTAGTCGTCAACGGCTTCTGCACTGGCAACCGGGTCAAAAATGGCGCGGTAGTCCGGGCTCTCTTTCAGACGCTCGATGGTCCACACGACATCTTTTGCTGTGAAAGGGTTACCGGAATGGAAAGTAACGCCTTCGCGCAGGGTCATGCGCATGGTGGTGTCGTCTACCTGCTCCCACTCAGTGGCTAGGCGCGGCTCAAACTGAAAGTTTTTGGTCCAGCGAACCAGCGGGTCAAACGCGAGGTGCGAAAAACGCAGTACGCCGCCTGACAGCTGCTCATGCAAGTCCAGGGTTTCAGGGTCAGCGGAGTAGCCGATACGGAGGGTTTCGGCGTTTGCGGTCATCGGCAACATGGCTGTTGCTGCCACAGTAGCACCGATCACAGCGGCCAGTAGCGTCTTCTTGAGCGTCATAAATGTTCCCATGCATGTTGTTTATTGTTCGTCTTACTGAGTGAGTGTTCAGCGAGGTACTTCTCAGTAAAACAGACACGGTCAGCTCGTAAGCTATGCTGACAACATAGAGAGAGGTGGTGGCGTCATACAATAGAAATAATGACTGGCATCATTCATCTGCTGAATGATGGGGCTAACGGCGGACGTTGTAGCATAGGGTGCTAGACAAAAGTCGATAGTTAAGCGGTGTGAGAATACGATCAACACCTAACTCAATTGATAGGGCATAACAGACTATGTTGAAACAATGTGTTAGCTGGCTGGCTGTCAGTCTCATCGCTGGGTGTTCATTGTTGGTAAGCGCTGATGAAACGGCGGATATGGTGGGGACCTTGGGTGAAGATGAGTATGCCTGGTTCGTATTACACCAAGGTGACGATTCAAATGCGTCGTTTATGGAGGTAGGTGATCAACTGAAAATCGAGGTCACTGGTTTTATTGATCCAGTTGAATGGGATGCTCAACAGGCATTGGCCATGAGTTTAACGTTAGAGAATGAGGAACTCATGGAGGCAAGCGTGGTGCAGTTTATGGGCGAAACGGCGATGCCGCCTCTCTATACCTCTGAGGGTGGCGAGATCACAGTAACGCTGAGCCACGTTGAGCAAACCGGGAGAGACCTCCATGTGGTGGGCCATATTGAAGGGCAGTTAGCGCTTCAGCACACGCTGGAGTCATCCCCCAGCGCTTCGGAGGGCGTGCCGCTCAGCGTGCACTTCGATATTACCGCGCAAAAGGTCGAGTTTTAGGGAACCGTTGATCAATTTGATACTGAGCCTCTTTGGCACTCAGCGAAACACTTTCAGTGAAAGTGCCATTATGAGCATTTCAGCCGCTTAGAGACGAATTGATCAGCGGTTCCTTAGTTTTGTCGATGCTATCACCTAGGCTCGACGGCGTGATGATTCCGCAGAAGGATTCCGGGCAGGTACCGATTCAGCGTGCAGGTGCAGATGTACAGCACATGCCACGCGCAGCATTGAGGCCAGGTTGGGTACCTCGCCTTTGTTGGCAATGACCTCGCTGTAGAGATTGCTGATGAAACGTCCTGCTGACATGCCTTGCTCGGTGGCTAGACAATCAAGAATCCCCCAGAACTCGTTCTCTAAGCGGACACTGGTCACGCTCCCCTGCAGGCGTACCGAGCGTGTGGTGCTCTCGTAGCGTTGAGGATCTGTCGAAGCATAGACATGGCACATGGCGAGGTTCCGTCATTGGGTTGGTCATTATCAACTTAGTCTTATTGACCTTTACAGGCCATCCGACTTGTGTCTGAAATGTCTCTTTCGATTAGACCTTAGGCTATGTAGTAACCCAATGTTACCCTCCCGCTGCCGCTGACGACTACTCTCTGAATGAAGATGCCACCTAGCATCTCAATCTACAAAAACAAAAGGGCGGCCTGCTTCTCAACGTTCAGTATGAACAGCCCTATTATGAACAGCCCTATAATGCGGAGATTTCGCCATGTTCTCACGCCCCTTATCACGCCGAGTGTTCCTGAAGGCCAGTGGAGGTGCACTTGTCGGAACGCTAGCCTTTGCTAGCGGTCCCATCGCTCTGCTGGCACCGAGCCGCAGTTGGGCGGTGACCACTGAGCAGTTCACTACGCATGAGAGTGAGGCACTGCTGCAGTTCACTCGCCATGTCTTTCCGCATCGCGACCTGGAAGACGCTGTCTATGCACTGGTGGTCAAGGATCTCGATCGACAGGCAGACGCCGACCCTGCCATTCTGGCGTTGCTGCGTGATGGAGTGACGGCGCTAGATCGCCAGGCCGATGGCGACTGGCTGGCTCTCGATGCAACACAGCGTCAGTCCAGCGTGGCTGAGGCCGCTGGTTCTCCGTTCTTCGAGAAGATCCGCTCGTCCGCTGTGGTTTCGCTGTACAGCAACCCGCTGGCTTTCGCCCATTTCGGCTACCAGGGGGAGGAGGGCGACATGGGGTATCTCTTCAAGGGTTTTGATGACCTGACTTGGCTGCCCGACCCGCCGGTGGCGGATAGCGGTCTGATGCCCGGCGCCTAAGCTAGGCAACCATAACAACAAGACGATGCTTTCCTGAGGAGAACACGCTATGGCGCAGTTCGATAATAGCAAGACTTTTGCCCACGACGATGACAGTGTCGTGGTGATCATCGGTTCCGGGGCCGGCGGTGGCACTCTGGCCAACGAACTGGCCCAGCAGGGCATTGATGTGGTGGTACTGGAAGCTGGCGCTCTGCATGACCGCCCGGACTTCCATGCCGACGAGTGGCCAGCCTTCAGTCAGCTCTCCTGGCTCGACAATCGCACGACATCAGGTAGCTGGCGCATCGCCAGGGACTTCCCCAACTTGCCTACTTGGATCTGCAAAACGGTGGGTGGGACCACGGTGCACTGGGCTGGTGCCAGTCTGCGCTTTCAGCCCCACGAGTTCCAGGCGCTTACTCATTACGGTGCACTCGACGGTGCCAATCTGCTCGACTGGCCAGTCGGCTACGATGAACTAGCGCCGTATTACACACGTGCTGAAGACAAGATGGGTGTGACGCGAACCAACGATATCGCTGGTCTGCCCGGCAACAACAACTTCAAGGTGATGCATGCTGGGGCACAGAAATTGGGCTATGCATGCAATACAGGACACATGGCGATCAATAGCCGGACACGCGATGGTCGCCCGGGCTGTCAACAGCGCGGTTTCTGCTTCCAGGGCTGTCGTTTCGGTGCCAAATGGTCAACTCTCTATACCGAGCTGCCGGCGGCCCTGCTCACTGGGCATGCCGAGTTACGGACAAATGCTCATGTTGCACAGATTGAGCACGATGCCAAAGGCCACGCCACGGGTGTTACCTACTTTGACAAGGATGGTAACTTGGTGCGCCAGAAGGCACGTCTGGTCGCCGTAGCTGGCAACTCCATCGAGACGCCACGTTTGCTGCTCAATTCGGCAAGCGCGATGTTCCCCAACGGCCTAGCCAACAGTTCGGGCCAAGTGGGGCGCAACTACATGCGCCACATGACTGGGTCTGTCTACGCTACCTTTGACGAGCCGGTGCACATGTACCGTGGTACGACCATGGCTGGAATCATTCCCGATGAGGCTAGGCACGACACTTCGCGCGGCTTCGTCGGCGGCTATGAGATGGAAACTTTGTCGCTAGGCCTCCCTTTTATGGCAGCATTCCTCGATCCAGGTGCCTGGGGAGAAGCGTTTACCGGTGCTATGGACCAGTATGCACACATGGCGGGCATGTGGCTGGTCGGCGAGGACATGCCACGCGCCTCCAACCGTGTGACCCTACATGACGAGCTCAAGGATCAGCATGGCTTGCCGATCCCTAACGTGCATTATGACGACCATCCTAACGACGAGGCTATGCGCGAACATGCCTATCTGAAAGGCAGCGAACTTTATGCAGCGGTAGGCGCTCGCGATATCTACCGCGTGCCGCCATACCCATCGACCCATAATCTGGGCACCTGTCGCATGAGCGCTCAGGCGCAAGACGGCGTGTGCAACGCATACGGTCAGACCCACGATATTCCAAACCTGTTCATTTCCGACGGTAGCCAGTTTACTACCTCGGCGGCAGAAAACCCCACGCTGACCATCGTTACGCTGGCAATCCGCCAGGCTGAGCATATTGGGAAGCTAATGAAGGAGCGCGCGGTATAACACCCACTTTTTGCCCCGCGCCCTTCTGGTTGGTGCTGGTAGTTGCCTACGTCGCCCGCTTTGCCTTTAAATCTCGATTTCGATAGAGGAGTACGATATGAGCTTCAGTGGTGAACAGTACCCCGGAGTAGAGCCCCCGGCCCGCGAGGCCAGCGGCTTTCGGCTCAACCACACCATGCTACGCATCAAGGATCCGCAGCGATCACTAGCGTTCTATACGCGGGTCTTTGCGATGCAAGTCCTCCGCAAGCTGGATTTTGAGGAAATGGGGTTTTCGCTCTATTTTCTGGGTCGCCTAGATGAGGGTGAGGTGATTCCCAAGGATGCTGGTGAGCGCACGGTCTGGACATTCCAGCAGCGCGGCGTGCTTGAGCTGACCCACAATTGGGGCACCGAAGATCAGCCCGGCTTTACCTACCACGATGGTAACGCCGAGCCGCAGGGCTTCGGACATATCTGCTTTTCGGTGCCCGAGCTGGATGCTGCCATTGCCTGGTTCGACGCCAACGACGTCAAATACGTAAAGCGTCCAGAGCAGGGCAAGATGAAGGACGTTGCCTTTATTAAAGATCCAGATGGCTACTGGATCGAAATTGTCGAGGCGGCGCGCATGAAGGAGGTGGGGCGAAAGACCTGAGAAGCGTCAGTTAAGGAACCGCTGATCAATTTGATACTGAGCCTCCTTGGCACTCAGCGAAACACTTTCTGCTTCTCAGCGGAGAATTTCTGGCCACCACAGGCGGCCTATTTCCCTGGCAGCCGGTTTTCCGGCTGCCAAGCCAAATTCAAGACACACTGGCCCCGTCGACATCCCCCTCGCACCTTCTTGCCAGCACCAGGTTGCCGAGGGCGAACAGGGTGAACAGCTGCGCCTAGTTCTTGGCCAGCCCCTTGTAAGTGCACCTTCCGGTAGGCGAAGAGGTTCTTGATCACATGAAACGGATGCTCCACCTTGGCGCGGATGCTGGCCTTGGCCTTCTCGATCGCCAGGAGGAGCATTTTCTTAGGCAGCGTATGTCGCCGTAATTACGCGCCAAAACGCTGGTGAAGCCAGCGGTTAATCTCATCCGATTCGTATAGCCAGGTGGCTTGACCTGCGTCATCGGTAATTTTTAGGCAGGGAACCTTTACTTTACCACCACCTTCCAGCAGGGCCTGCTTATGTGCAGGGTCTAGCTGTGCGTCGCGAAGCTCAATATTAAGCCCCAGCCGGGCAATCTCTTTACGCACTTTGATACAGAAGGGGCACGTTCTGAACTGGTAGAGCGCAAGCTGTTGGCAAGCGGCGTCTACCTGAGCCTGCTCTTCTGGGGTGCGCTCTACGGCTTTTGGCGTGGATAGCTTCTCGGAGATCAGCATGACGGGGGCTAGCAGGACGCGAACGCCCCGAAAGAAGTAACGAATTAAGATGCGCATGGTTGTCTCCTCTCACTGCACTGCTTTACAGCGTATGCAGTGGACGGGTTGTTGGATGTCGAATAAGAAAAGGTGCGCGCATCCTGCAATAAATCGTCAGAATTGTCACTTTCTGAGCCTGTAATGCCATGTCGCGCGGGGAACGAGATGAGCAACACCGCGTGGCGTGCTAATCTCAGCGCTCGTTGATTGATGTGTTTAGTAAGTTCAATCGTTTGAAATGGTTAGGAAGGGAGCGCTTGGCCCATGCGTCTGCATATTATTGGCATCTGTGGCACCTTTATGGGGAGCCTTGCACTACTTGCACGGGAGTTAGGCCATGAAGTAAGCGGCTCCGATGCCAACGTATATCCACCGATGAGTACGCAGCTAGCTGAGGCTGGGATCACCCTGATGGAAGGCTATCAAGCAGCCAATCTCTCAGGCTCAATCGACTTGGTGGTCGTGGGTAATGCGCTCTCACGGGGCAATCCGGAGGTGGAGGCACTGCTCAATAGTGGCATGCGCTATACCTCAGGGGCGCAGTGGCTTGCAGACTATGTGTTGCCTGGCCGCAAAGTGATTGCTGTGGCGGGCACTCATGGCAAAACCACCACTGCCAGCTTGTTAGCTTGGCTATTAGAAAGTGCTGGGCTAAAGCCTGGCTTTCTGATTGGTGGCGTACCGCGTAATTTTGGCGTTTCGGCGCGCTTAGGCGACGAAAACGCCCCCTTTGTAGTAGAGGCCGATGAGTATGACACGGCCTTTTTTGATAAGCGCTCCAAGTTTGTTCACTACCGCCCGACGATTGCCGTACTCAATAACCTTGAGTTTGATCATGCTGATATTTTTCCTGATCTCGCCGCTATCGAGCGCCAGTTCCACCATTTAGTGCGTATCGTTCCCAGCCAAGGGCATTTATTAGTAGCCGATCAGCAGCCCGCACTGGAACGAGTGTTGAAGATGGGGGCGTGGTCACCGGTGGCCTATTTTGGAGCTGATGCAAACAGCCAGTGGCAGCTGCGCTTAGAACGTGCCGACGCTAGCCGTTTTCAGGTCTTGTATTTAGGCGAGCAAGGTGAAGAGGATGGCGTGGTGGAGTGGGCGTTAACCGGCGAACACAACGCGCGCAATGCACTGGCAGCGCTCGCGGCAGCACGACTGTGTGGCGTGAATTTGGTGCGGGCGTGTGCCGCGCTGGCGCGATTTAAAACACCGCGCCGTCGGCAAGAGGTAAGGGGCGAGGTCAATGGCATTCAGGTGATCGATGATTTTGCCCATCATCCGACGGCCATTGCCGCCACGCTACAAGGTCTGCGCGCAGCCACGACCAAGGGGCGTTTGCTGGCAGTGATTGAACCACGCTCCAATACCATGCGTTTGGGTGCCCTGCGGGAGCGCTTAAATGACAGCGTGGCCGATGCGGATGCGGTGTTCTGGTTTCAGCCAGCGGGAGTGGCTTGGTCGATGGAATCGCTGGTAGAGACTCAAGGAGAGCGTGCCGCGCTGTTTAACGATATTGATGCGCTAGTAGAAGCAGTGGTCACTCAAGCGTCACCTCTAGATCGTATTGTGGTGATGTCTAATGGTGGTTTTGAGGGAGTGCACGAGCGGTTGTTAGATGCATTAACAGCGCGGGAGCAGTCGAAGTGACAATGTTTAAACCTCCGGTAACAGTAGCGCTAACAGGTGCTTCAGGCGCTCAGTATGGCCTTCGCTTGATCGATGTGCTGGTCGAGGCGGGGCATGAAGTGTGGGTAATGATTTCCAAAGCGGCTCATATGGTGATTGCCACGGAAACGGATGTGTCACTCCCTGCCCAGCCGCAGCGCTTGGTAGAGGCGCTCACAGAAAAAAGCGGTGCCCAGCCTGGGCAAATTCGCTGTTTTGGGCGAGAAGACTGGATGGCGCCCGTGGCATCTGGGTCTGGTGCACCTTCGGCCATGGTGATTTGCCCCTGTTCAACGGGCACGCTCTCGGCAGTCGCGACCGGCGCCAGCAATAATTTGATTGAGCGCGCCGCCGATGTGGCCATTAAAGAGCGCCGTACGTTGGTGATGGTGCCACGCGAAAGCCCGTTTTCTCCCATTCATTTAGAGCACATGCTGGCGCTTAGCCGCCTGGGGGTGGTGATTTTGCCCGCCGCTCCAGGGTTTTATCACCGCCCTCAAAGCATGGAAGATCTGATCGACTTTATTGTTGCGCGCATACTCAATCAGTTGGGTATTGCCCACCGCCTGATGCCCCGCTGGGGCGAAGACGCCGCGGCCACCTCTCGCGATGCGCAAAACAAGGACGGTTCGCCATGATGTCATGGGCGACGCTCTCGGTCTTCATACCGACGTTTCTCTTCGTCTCGTTAACACCAGGCATGTGCATGACGCTGGCCATGGTGTTGGGCATGACGCAAGGCGTCAAACGCACGCTGTGGATGATGGTCGGGGAGCTGATCGGCGTCGGTTTCGTGGCGGCGGCGGCGGGGGCGGGCGTCGCTGCGTTGATGCTGCGCCAGCCCGAACTATTCATCGCCTTCAAGTGGGTGGGCGGTGCCTATTTGGCCTATTTGGGCATCATGATGTGGCGCTCACGGGGCCGTATGGCTATTCCTAGTGAGCTGGATACTGGCCCTGCCGCTGGGCGTCTTCAGCTTGCCACCCAAGGTTTGGTAACGGCCGTTGCCAACCCAAAGGGGTGGGCGTTTTTTATGGTGCTACTGCCGCCGTTTTTAGATGGCAGTCGGCCGCTTGCGCCGCAGCTCAGTATGCTAATTGCTGTCATTCTCACCATTGAGTTTGCCAGTATGTTGGTATACGCCACCGGCGGAAAAACGTTGCGTAAGCTGCTAGGTAAAAGCGGCAATGTGAGGCTGCTTAACCGCATCGCGGGCACATTGATGATTGGCGTAGGCATGTGGTTGGCATTGGGTTGAACGAGTCACTCCCTGCATGAATCCCTATGTTTAAACGGGCGGGAAAAAAGTAACACGTAGAATGATGAGTAGTAGTGACCCAAGCAGCAGCCCAAGCCAGGGAAAAGACGGCAAAGGAGGGCGATAACGCCGTTGCCAATTAAGCTGAACAAGCGCACAGACGACCAGACCAAGCAGCACACCGCCCATTAAGTCGCTGAGCCAGTGGACACCAATGATCAGACGCGAAAGTGCCATTGGGATCGTGATGGCAATGGCAAGCCAATATACCCACATCCGCCTTTGTCTCGGCATCTGTGACGCGACAAAGGCTGCCGTGATACCCACCACTACCACCCATGTGGAGGTATGTGCACTTGGGTAGGAAAACGACCCGACTAAATAGTCCGGTGTGTCAGGCCTAGCCCGCGCAAATACGGCTTTACCTAATGTGTTGAGTGCGCCAATACCTCCCAGCGCTAGCGCCCCATGAGCAAGTAGGTCAATACGTTTGACCAACAGCAACCAGAGTGCCCAAGGGGCGACGAGTGTAATAATCCCCGCTTTATCGCCCACTTCGGCAAGTAGCAGGCTGGCGTCTGTTAGCCAGGGAGTTGCCAGCCAGGAGAAGAGTCGCTGCGCCTGCAAGTCAATCAGCAAAGGGCCTGGATGCTGCATGACCATCAGTGTCCAGGCGGATGCTGCGGTAAGCGCTATGATGCATAAAAAGAGTGAGGCTAAAGGCACCTCACCGCTGCGGCTCATAGCGAGCCACGGGCGGCGCATGGCGGGTATTCGGCGAGCAATACGTGCAATTGCAAAGTACACCCGCCCCTTGTGACCTACTTGCGCGCGGCCCCAGGAGAACATTACGGCCAGTGCCACGACGCTAACGGCCATCATCACCACGGCCATTTCAACATTGGCGGGCAGGTTGAGCTGCTGTTGCCAAGTGTGGCCCAGCAGGTAGCCGGGTAAAACGTATGCCGGTGCCCAAAGAGCAGCAGAAATTACGTTGGCTAAGAGAAAGGTGCGCGCTGGCATATGCATCATACCCGCGATGAGCGGAATAATAGGGCGCACGGGTCCGACAAAGCGCCCAATAAACACCGAGTAGATACCATAACGCTCAAAAAAACGGGCGCCTCGGCCTAGCCATTCGGGATGAAGCGAAAGCGGCCAACGGGTCACCACGGTATCGCGGTGGCGATAGCCTAAAAAGTAGCTAAGCCCATCGCCTAACACAGCCCCTGCGAAGGCTGCGCCAATTAGCCACGGTAGCGCGACCATTTGATGCCCTGCCATAGAGGCAGCGGCAGTGATAAGTACAACGCCGGGCACCAGTAAGCCTACCAGCGCTAGAGATTCCACCATGGCAATCCCCAGCACCAGTAGGAGCAGCAGCGTAGGTGAAAGTGACAGAGATAACAGTGTGTCGGCGATAGACAAGGGCGATTCCGTCCGCAGATGGGTTACACGTTGGCAATAGCTTCGGCACGCGCTTCCAGGCGCTGTACATATCGCTCGAAGCTCTCTTTGCGAAGAGGCAGGCAGGTGGTAATGCGCGCTTCTAGTTGCCCAGTTTCCACTAGCACACGACGGGAAAGCGCTCTCTGTAAGCGCTCCCTAACAAGCAAGGCGCCACTTTCACTGGTATCGGGTAGGACCAGCCAGAATGTCGCATTGCCAGCGCGACCCAGTATATCGTGATCACGGCAACGGCTATTGACCTCGCTGCACAGGGCACCCAATAAGGCGGTTTGCGCACGGTGACCAAACTGCTCTTCTGCCATATCCAACTGTGGTAAGTGAAGCACTAGGACTGCCAAGCGCTTATTGAGCATTGCTGCCCGTTGAAATTCATTATTGAGCCGCTCTTTCAGCGTATCAATATGGTAAGCATCACAGTCGCTATCGTTTGGGTCTGTGGCCCGCAGTAGCGCCCGACGGCGTGCATGTTCCCATGGGGGAAGGGCGAGCAGTAGCGTTAACGCCACATGACTAAGTGAAAAAGCAGTCGTCTCAAAAGGTGCTAGCCACCACCAGGCGGAAAGGCAAACTATATTCAGACTAAGCGCGCTCCAAAGCGGCAACAGTAAAAATGTGGCTGCAATGGGTAAGCCGAGCCATAGGGGCGCTGGGCTTGGCTGTGTATAGGTGGCGGTTAGCACAGCAATATAGATGCTCGCCAATAACAGTATGCGCGGTATGCAGGGGCGAAACCCTTGGCCTAAATGCATCAGCAAACTGACCAATAACAGCATTGCCAAAAATAGCGGTATTAGCAGTTCGCGGTAGCTGCCCATCGCGTACAGCCACATCATGTAGCCCACCATGATGAACATACTGGCGCTATAGGCCGCAGTCATTAGTCGCTTGGGCAGTGGCTGCACTCTCATGCGGCCTCACTTAGCCGATGTTTCGGGTAGCGGCTTAGGGCTTCGATTGAGAGTGACGCCAGCTCGATCTCCATGAGGGGCTGGTGATAAATGGCGGCGCTGTCGGGTAGAACAGCACATAGGAGCTCGCGCCGTTTAGCGGCCTCTTTGGACGTTCTCGATAATATGAGGGTGGCGAGTGTCGTGCCATTCAGCCGATAGACGTTTTCAAACTTATAAGTCAACTCGCAGAGTTGTTGGGCGACTGGCCAAAGTTGGTGCCGCTTTACTTGAATGACTAACACTTCGGCATGGATAGCTTCCCGCTCTGAGCGGGTTTGTTCTCGCAGTAAATCGCGTAAGAGTTGCTCGCCTGCCCATAGGTTTGCTCCTGGTACTAGCCTTAGGCGTTGGCGTATATCGCCATTCATATTAATTAACTGGTGAGTGCGTGAAAGGGCCAGTACGCTGAGTGTTGCCAGCGATAAAACCATTAGGAGCCACTCCGGTAGGCTCACCACGGGAGCGAGTAGTAAGCAGCTAAGCATGGCCGCGCATGCATTAAAAATGGCGGCCCAGCGATGTTGAGGCAGCATAAACACTGCTCCCCATGCCCAAATAAGCAGCGCATGCCGCTCAGGTGCGGCGGCAATTAACCCTAGTAGTAGCGTTCCAGCGAGCATCTGCCAGGGCAGCCCAGGAGAGCGGCGATGGCTAAAATCCAGTACCAGCGCCGTAATAAAGAGCCAACCAACCGACAGCCAGAGCAACAGGGCAGCTGCTGGCGGTGCCATGGGCGTCCATAAAGCCAGCGCCACGGCAGCGGCGAGTAGACTGGCTCTTAGCAGGCTGATTTTGTATTTGCTTTGCATGGTGGCTTACTATTTACCTGATAGCGGTTGGCCTATTTAGCAGTAGCATAACGCATTGCTTGGCCTAGTCCTTTGAATCACTCAGTATAATGCCCAAATGGCGTAATATAAGCCCACTTCACTTAGCAACGCTGACCACAACACAGGGAGATAGTATGCGCGGTTCTGATGCATTCCAAGAAGACGCCCAACACCATTTGGCTGCCGGGGATGTGCCCGCGTATATGCAGGCCCTGGGGCAAGGCGCTCGGGCAGCGGCAAGCGCATTGCGACGTGCCAATACCCACATTAAGAATCAAGCGCTTGAGGCAATGGCGCAGCGTGTGGCGGCGGCACGCAGTGATATTCTGCAGGCCAATGCCGAGGACATGCAGCGTGGGCGTGACAATGGGCTAGATAATGCACTGCTAGACCGGCTGGCCCTGAATGACCAGCGCATTGACGCGATGATTGAAGGTCTTCGCCAAGTGGCAGCGCTACCCGATCCGGTGGGTGAGATTGACGGCATGAGCTACCGCCCCAGCGGCATTCAGGTTGGCAAAATGCGCGTTCCGCTGGGAGTTATCGGCATTATTTATGAGTCACGCCCCAATGTAACGATCGAAGCGGCCAGCCTGTGTCTTAAATCGGGAAACGCTTGCGTGCTACGCGGTGGCTCCGAAGCCAGCGCCTCTAATGCAGCGCTTAGCCGCTGCCTTCAGGCGGGGCTAGCCGATGCGGGCCTGCCAGCGGGCAGTGTGCAGGTAGTGGCCACTACCGACCGTGCGGCCGTAGGTGAAATGATCAGTATGCCTGCCTATATTGATGTGATTATTCCTCGCGGCGGTAAGTCGCTGATTGAGCGCATTTCCCGCGAAGCTAAAGTACCGGTTATCAAACATTTGGACGGCGTATGCCACGTCTATATTGATACCACCGCCGATCCCGCTAAAGCGCTGGCGATTGCCGTTAATGCCAAAACGCACCGCTATGGCACCTGCAACACCATGGAGACGCTGCTGGTGGATGCGCCCGTTGCCGATATTTTGCTGCCGGAGCTGGCCCGGGCCTATGCAGAACATCAGGTAGAGCTGCGTGGCTGTGAGCGCACGCGCGCGTTACTTCCCCAAGCCACTTTGGCTACAGAGGACGATTGGCATGCGGAGTATTTGGCGCCGATCCTCGCCATTAAAGTGGTCGATGGAATGGAAGAGGCGATTGAGCATATTGAGCGCTACGGCTCGCACCATACCGACGCGATTGTGACTCAAGACTACTCGCTGGCGCGGCGTTTTATGGCCGAAGTGGACTCAAGCTCAGTGATAGTGAATGCCTCTACCCGTTTTGCGGATGGCTTTGAGTATGGGTTAGGGGCAGAAATCGGTATCTCCACTGATAAGCTTCACGCCCGTGGTCCGGTGGGGCTTGAAGGCTTAACGACTCAAAAATATATCGTATTGGGTGACGGCCAGGTTAGACAATGAGTGACACGCCCAGCATCGCCGGGCCAATGCGGGTAGGTATGCTCGGGGGGACATTTGACCCCATTCACAACGGCCATCTGCGCAGCGCTGTAGAAGTGCGCGAGGTGTTAGGCCTCAATACGCTGCATATGGTGCCCGCGCCGCAGCCGCCCCTGCGAGATACACCGCAGGTGTCGGCTGCCCAGCGCTTAGCCCTCTTAAAAGCGGGCATTGGCGATACGCCAGGGCTGTTAGCGGATGATCGAGAGCTTCAGCGCGACGGCCCCTCATACAGCGTGGATACGCTGGCGGAACTCCGCCAGCAGTATGGCGACGATGTACCGTTAGTCATGGTGATCGGCTTCGATGCCTTTTTACGTTTGGCGAAGTGGGACCGTGCAGAGCAGCTTTTCGAGTTGGCCCACCTAGTGGTCATTGCTCGCCCAGGTTATCAATCTTCTTGGCCGTCAGCATTGAAGGAACTGGTCGGCAATCGAGAAGTCGATAGTGTCGATGTATTAATGCAGCGCACGAGAGGCGGAATGTTGATGCTTGAGCTGCCGTCTTTAATGGCGATATCTGCCACTTATATTCGGGAGCGGCTGCAGGCGGGTAAAAGCGTGCGCTACTTACTACCAGAAGCGGTAGAACAGGCTATTTTTTATCAAGGGCTTTATCAGTCCGATGAATAGCACTGGCAGTCGTGAAAGAAGCCGTTACAATGGCCCGCTTACAGGCTGATGCCACTCGAAATACCGACGTTAGTAACGACACTCGATACCACCACTCGATACCACCACAAGGGGTTGCCTTCAGGAGTCATGCACATCGATACACTGAAAAACCTAGCGATTGACTCGCTAGAAGAGCTTAAAGCACGCGATATTACTCAACTCGACGTTGCGAAATTAACCGAAGTTACCGATCTGATGCTGATTGCCAGTGGTACTTCTACCCGCCACGTGGCCGCACTGGCCCAGAACGTTGTCGAAAAAGCCAAGGCATCCGGCCTTCACCCTCGCGGTGTTGAAGGTGGCGATAATGCCGACTGGGTGCTGGTCGACCTGGGCGATGTGGTGGTTCACATTATGCTTCCAGAAGCCCGTGCGCTGTATGACCTGGAGCGCCTTTGGGCAGATCTGCCTAGCGACGCTGGCGCGATTAGTGAATCGCTGAAGCAGTTTGAAGAGCGAGCCACGATGTCATGAGGATTCGGCTGTTAGCGGTGGGTACAAAAATGCCTGCATGGGTGGAACAAGGCGTTGAGACCTACCGCAAGCGGCTCCCTCGGGATTTCACGCTGGAAATTGAAGAAATACCGCTCGGCCAGCGTGGCAAAAATGCCGATATCGCTAAAGCCCGCGCGCAAGAAGCGCAGCGAATTCGTGAAAAGCTGCGTGGCGATGAAATCGTGGTGGCGCTGGAGGTAAAGGGCAAACCCTGGACCACCGAACAGTTGGCGCAGGAAGCGGATGGCTGGCGCATGGAAGGGCGTGATGTGGTGCTGTTGGTGGGTGGCCCGGACGGCTTAGAGCCTGCGCTTTCCGCTATGGCTGATAAAGCTTGGTCACTTTCGCCGCTAACGCTACCTCACCCACTCGTGCGAATTATGTTGGCAGAGCAGCTTTATCGCGCCTGGACACTGCTAGTGGGCCACCCCTATCACCGCTAGTGAGCAACACAGAGTTAATCACTAGCCGTTATGTTGCATTTATTCCCCACTGGGGCCGCCGCTTTTATTGTTTGATTTGAGAGTCATCTGTTGCCATGCCCCAGCGCCGTGACACGCTAAAAAATCCTGAGCAAGAGCTGCGTATTTTCCGTGTCAGGGCGCTGCTTGCTGTCTTGGTAGTGATTGTGTTGACGAGCTTGCTGGTAGGCCGCCTTGGCTATTTGCAAATCGTTCAACACGATTTATACAGCACGCGCTCCGAGAAGAACCGGGTACGCGTCGAGCCTCTGCCGCCTAACCGCGGGCTTATCTATGATCGTAACGGTGCGCTGCTGGCGGAAAACCGTCCTACCTACAACCTTACCCTGGTGCGTGAGCGCGTCGATGATCTAGACGACACTCTGGCCCTGCTCGTCGATTTATTAGAGCTGCCTGAGGAAGAGATAGAGGCATTTCAGGTGCGCTCGCGGCAGCGTCAGCGTCCTTTTCAACCTGCACTGCTGATGAGTGACTTAAGCGAAGAGCAGATTGCGCGACTGGCCGTTAACCGCCACCTGCTGCCTGGTGTTGAAGTTGAAGCCCAGCTGTTGCGCTACTATCCCGATGCTGAAGTCATGGCTCATGCGCTGGGGTATGTGGGACGTATTAACGCCGAAGAGCTACAGGACTTAGACCCAGGCCGCTACGCGGGCACGCACTTTATTGGCAAGACCGGTGTCGAGCGTTTTTACGAAACCGAGCTACATGGAGAGGCGGGCCTACGCAAGGTAGAGACCAACGCCCGTGGTCGCGTGCTTCGCGAGCTTGGCCGTACTGACCCGGTGCCCGGCGCTAACTTAACGCTTACTCTCGACCGTTCCCTGCAGATGCTGGCTTATGAGCTTTTGGATGGTCGGCGTGGCTCTATTGTGGCTATTGTGCCAAATACTGGTGAGATTCTGGCGATGGTGTCGACCCCGGGGTTTGATAGCAACCAGTTTGTGACCGGGATCGACGTAGCCTCTTATCGAGCACTGCAGGAAGATATCGACCTCCCACTGTTTAACCGTGCCATTCGAGGACACTACCCGCCAGGCTCCACCATCAAGCCGTTTCTGGCCCTGGCAGGTTTGGTGGAAGGGGTCATTACCCCCGACAGCACCATTAATGACCCCGGCTTTTATCAGCTACCAAACGACTCCCGACGCTACCGTAACTGGCTGCGCTGGGGGCATGGCCGTGTCGATATGGAGCGCTCGATAGCGGTCTCCAACAACACCTACTACTACACGCTGGCTCATGACCTCGGCATTGATAAGCTCCATGAGCGTATGAGCAACTTTGGTTTTGGCCAGCGCGTTGCCCACGATGTGCAGGGGGAAAGCACTGGACTCATGCCCTCCCGAGACTGGAAGCGAGCACGTTTCAACCAGCCCTGGTACCCCGGTGAAACGCTATCGGTGGGGATTGGCCAAGGCTACTGGCAGGTCACACCTCTGCAATTGGCCAGCGCCACTGCCGCGTTGGCAAACCGTGGGCACTGGGTGAAGCCTCGCCTTGCCCTGCGTATTGGTGAAGAGCCAGTGCCCGCAGAACTACCCGATACGCTCCCCGATATTCAGCTGGCCAACGATAACTGGTGGGATCGGGTATATAGCGGTATGGAAAAAGTGCTCAGTGGCAGCGAGGGTACGGCGCGTCGAACTGGGGTTGGGCTCGAGTATCGCATGGGGGGCAAGTCAGGCACGGCCCAGGTGTTCTCGCTCGGCCAGGATCAGCGTTACAACGCGGAGGAGTTAGAGGAGCGGCTACGAGACCACGCGCTCTTTATGGCTTTTGCGCCCATTGAAGAACCGAAAATTGCGGTATCGGTCATCGTTGAAAACGCGGGGGGTGGCAGCACTCATGCCGCGCATTTGGCGCGGGCGATGACGGATGCTTGGCTGCTCGAAGATGAGGCCCCCGAGGCCGAGGAAGTCAAAGAGGTGTTAGAGGAAGATACCGCCAACGTGGAGGGTAACTAGCGATGCCTTGGCAACTGATTACCCGCTCGCTGCGCCGTTATCCGGTACGCCCGCCTGATAGCGGTATTGCCCGTCGCAAAAGTATTTGGGAGCGTATCCACCTCGACCCTTGGCTGCTAGGGATGCTGTTGGTGTTGATGGGTGGCGGTTTGGTGGTGCTTTACAGCGCTTCCGGGCAGCGTATCGACACCGTGATTGCCCAAGCCATACGCTTTGGTATTGCGCTTTCTGGCATGGTGATTATTGCACAATTTTCCCCTTCAACTTTTTTACGCTGGGCCCCGCTGGCTTACGGTGCTGGGCTAGCGATGCTGTTGGCGGTTGAAGTTGTCGGCGATGTAGGTATGGGCGCCAAGCGTTGGCTGGAAATTCCGGGGGTTATCCGTTTTCAGCCCTCTGAGATGATGAAGTTAGCCGTACCGCTCATGGTGGCCGCTTACTTAAATCGCTGCCAGTTGCCGCCTAGGCTGCGTGATATTGTGGTGTGTGCGGTGATTATCGGCGTGCCCGTGGTGCTCACGGCTATCCAGCCTGACCTTGGGACATCGCTGCTGGTGGCTAGTGCTGCGGTGATTGTGGTGCTTCTGGCTGGGCTCTCTTGGAAGCTCATTGGCTTGGTCGCGGCCCTGGGCGCGGCGGGCCTGCCGGTACTATGGATGAACATGCACAACTACCAGCGCCAGCGGGTACTGACATTTTTAGACCCTGATAGCGACCCGTTGGGCTCAGGGTGGAACATTATTCAATCCACCACGGCTATTGGCAGCGGCGGGCTGTGGGGAAAGGGGTGGTTGGAAGGAACGCAGTCTCAGCTTGAGTTCCTGCCAGAGCGACATACCGACTTTATTATTGCTGTACTTGGTGAGGAGTTCGGCCTGGTGGGTATGCTCTTGCTGCTAACACTATATATCATGATTGTAGGCCGCGGCTTATGGCTGGCATCGTCATCCCAGGATACCTTTGGGCGGCTGTTTGCGGGCAGTATTATCTTGACGTTTTTTATCTATGTATTTGTCAATGTGGGTATGGTGAGCGGCATTTTGCCGGTGGTGGGCGTGCCGCTGCCACTGGTCAGTTATGGCGGCACCTCTAGCGTGACCTTGTTAGCGGGGTTCGGTATTCTCATGTCCATACACGCCCATCGGCGGTTACTGCCACGCTGACGGTCAAGGTCGTGGCAGTATGAATTCACAGGAGTGGTGAGCAAATGAACAGGGCGCGAAGTCAAGCGAGTGGCTATGCCATTGCCATGCTAGTAGCGTGTTCGGCCCCAGCGGTCGTCGCTGAGGAAACGGTCAGTTTCGATCCGCAGCATAATCCGCAAACCCAGCAACTGGCTGACGAGCTGGCCGAGCAGGGCGTGCCAAATGCGTGGCTGGAGCAAGCGCTGGCTCAGGCAAGCTATCGACAGGAAGTGTTGGATGCCATGGCAGGCGCGGCCGAGCGTCGGCTGCGCTGGTTCGAGTATCGCGATATTTTTCTAACCGAGCAGCGTATCGACGAAGGGGCTGCGTTCATGAAGGCCCATGCCGATGCGCTGGCGCATGCCGAGTCGGAATACGGTGTGCCGCCGGAAGTGATTACCGCCATCATGGGTGTAGAGACCTACTACGGTCGCCACAAAGGGCGTCATAAAGTGTTGGACTCTCTCGCCACGCTGGCATTCCACCACCCGGTACGCGGCGATTTCTTTCGCGGCGAGCTAGCGGCCTTTTTGACCATCGCCTATCAGCAAGAGGTGGCACCCGAGTCGCTCTACGGCTCCTATGCAGGGGCCATGGGCTACCCTCAATTCATACCTACCAGCTATCAAGCGTACGCCGTCGATTTTGACGGTGACGCGAAGCGCGATTTGTGGAATAACCCAGTCGATGCGATTGGTAGCGTTGCCAATTACTTCGCCGAGCATGGTTGGCAACGAGGCGGCGCGATTTACCATGAAGCCGAAGGCCCTGAAGAGCTCCCTGAAGCGCTGAGCTTCAATCAGACGGTGCGCCCAAGCACGACGGCTGCCGAAGCCGCTGAGCAGGGTGTGGTGACGGAAACTTCCTTAACGCCCGATACGCCAGTGGTGCCACTGGTGCTGGAGTATGCCGATGGCCAGGAAAGCTACCGGCTGGGTGAGTACAATTTCTATGTGATTACCCGCTATAACCATAGCCACCTCTACGCCATGGCAGTCGCCGAACTGGCAGAGGCTATCAAGCAGCAAGCTGAGGCTGAGCATGACTAAACTGCGAATCAATATGCGCTACCTAAGCGGCTCGCTGCTGTTAGCTGCCTTGGTGAGCGGGTGTGCCAGCCAAGCGCCGCAGCGTACAGGCGGAGAGGTAGGTGCTTCAAGCTCCGCGCCTGCTGCTCCGGCGGCTGCCAGTGGCGAGCGCTATGCGATGACTGGCGATGCCTACCCGGTGGCGCCGCCGGATGTCAGCACCGTACCCGATGCCGAGCCGCGAATCGAAGCGCCTTCCCGGGCGGGCAACCGTTCCACCTATGAAGTGTGGGGCGAAACCTATCACGTGCTGCCCGACTCACGCGGCTATGCGCGCCAGGGTACGGCGTCTTGGTATGGTGAAAAATTCCACGGCTACGCCACGTCCAACGGTGAGATTTACGACATGTACAAAATGTCGGCAGCTCACCGCTCGCTCCCGCTGCCCACCTTTGCCAGGGTCACCAGTTTGAACAACGGACGCTCGGTGATCGTTCGCGTCAATGACCGCGGCCCGTTCCATAGCGATCGTGAAATCGACCTCTCTTATGCGGCGGCAGCACGCTTGGGGATTCTCGAAAACGGAACCGGGCCCGTGCGCGTCGAGGCGATCGACCCTGCTCAGTGGTTAGCCGAGCGTGGTCGAGGGGGCAGCGTTTCGTCCCCCCAAGCCACATCGGCGGCCCCCGCCGCTGCGGCTTCCACACCTGTTTCTGAGACTCGGCCTGTTAGGGCAGCGTCAGCCGAGCCGAGCAGTGGTCATGCCGTCTATTTGCAGGTGGCTGCGCTGGGGAGTGCCGAAGGAGCGCAGCAGCTACAGCAGCGGCTGTCGGATGAGTTACCCCGCGGCGTTCGAGTGCAAAGTGAGACCGACGTTCACCGCGTTCAGGTCGGCCCCGTCAGTCCCAGTCAAGAGACACAGGCTCGTGAAGAACTTCGTCGCGCAGGCTTTCCTCAAGTATTTGTCGTGAGATAATCGCTCTCTACATGTGCCCAAGTGGCGTATCATGCGCCGCCATTTTTCTTTGTCAGTGAGAAGTATGTGATGAATGTAATGATGTCAATCCGCCGTACCGCCAAGCTCTGCCTCTTCGCAGCGATGACGGCCGTCGTCGCCCCGGCGATGGCTCAGGTGATCCCTCAACCCCAAACGATCATCCCTGCACCACCGCAGCTTGCCGCGAGTTCGTGGATTTTGATGGACGCCAACAGTGGTCGCATTCTTGCAGAGCACAATGCCGATGAGCGTTTGCCGCCTGCAAGTTTGACCAAACTGATGACCGCGTACCTGGTCGAACGTGAGCTAGATCGTGGCACCATCAACCTGACCGATATGGTCAATATCAGCGAAAACGCTTGGCGTACCGGCGGCTCGAAGATGTTCATCGAAGTGGGCGATCGTGTTTCGGTGGATAATCTGCTTCATGGCATCATCATCGTCTCGGGTAACGATGCCAGCGTGGCCATGGCAGAACATCTGGCGGGCGGTGAAGCGCCGTTTGCCGACCTAATGAATCAGCACGCCACGCGTTTGGGCATGAACGATACCCACTTCATGAATGCCACTGGCTTGCCCCATGAGAATCACTACTCGACCGCCCATGATATGGCGCGTTTGTCTCGTTACATTATCAACGACTATCCCGAGCACTACGCCATCTATTCACAGCGTAACTTCTCGTTTGCGGGCATCGATCAGCCGAACCGTAACCGCCTGTTGTGGCGCGACCCGACCGTAGACGGCCTGAAAACCGGCTGGACCACCGAAGCAGGTTACTGCCTGGTCGCTTCGGCGCAGCGTGATGGCATGCGTCTGATCTCCGTGGTGATGGGCACCAGTTCCGAAGAGGCGCGTGCCCAGGAATCGCAAAAGCTTCTGAGCTATGGCTTCCGTTTCTATGAAACCATGAAGCTCTATGAGCGCGGCGCCGTGCTGGCAACGCCGCGCGTGTGGGGCGGGGACATCAACGAGCTACGTGTGGGGGTGGATGAAGAAGTTTTCATGACGCTGCCCCGCAATCGCAATGAAGAGCTCCGCGCCCGTCTAAATTTGGATGCTGACATTCAAGCACCTGTGGCAGTAGGTGACGACGTTGGTACGCTGGAAGTCTATCTAGGCGAAGAGATGGTGGGGGAGCGCCAGCTCGTCGCGCTGGAAAACATCGAAGAGGGTGGGCTGTTCAAGCGCCTGTTCGATCAAGTGCAGCGTTTCTTCAGCAACTTGATCAGTAATTTCACCAGCTAAACGGCCAGTGTTGGGCCCAGCTTCTCACATACGCCTTGTATTGTGAGAGGTTGGGCCTTATTTATTGGGATTAGCCCAACGATTCACTTAATGTAAAGGCGAGTTATGAAAAAAGGTGCCAAGCAAGGGCTGCGTGATTTACGCCAGCCCGTGGTGAAAGAGCCACCCAAAATTACCTTCCCGTGCGATTACCCGTTAAAGGTCGTGGGCGATGCGGCTGACGATTTTCCAGCCACCGTGTGTCAAGTCATCGTGCGTCACGCGCCTGACTTCGATGAGACCACGTTGGAAGTCGTGGATAGTCGCAATGGTCGTTTCCAGTCCGTTCGAGTCACCATCGTGGCCACAGGGGAGCAGCAGTTGAGCCAACTGTTCAACGAGCTGAAGGCCACTGGCCGCGTGCACATGGTGGTATGACCATGAGCGACGACGCCCCGATTGCTCTGCACCGCCTCGGCTATCGCCCCTATCTACCAGTATGGGAAGCCATGCGTGAGCTTACCGACACGCGCGATGAAAACACGGCGGATCAATTTTGGCTGGTCGAGCATGAGCCTGTATTTACCCAAGGGCAGGCGGGCAAGCCAGAACACCTGTTGATGCCGGGCGATATTCCTGTGGTCAATACCGACCGGGGCGGACAGGTTACCTATCACGGGCCGGGGCAGGTGGTCCTCTATCCGCTGCTGGACGTGCGTCGGGGCAAGATCGGCGTGCGCGACTTGGTCACGGCGCTCGAAAATGCCGTGATCGACGTGCTAGACGCGTATGGAGTGCGCGGCTGGGCCAAGCCCGATGCGCCGGGGGTTTACGTAGAAACGGCCATGGGGGAGGCCAAAATCGCCTCGCTCGGCCTGCGTATTCGTCGTGGGGCCAGCTACCATGGCGTCGCGCTGAACGTCGACGGCGACCTGTCGCCGTTTGCGCGTATCAATCCTTGTGGCTACGCGGGTATGCAGGTCACTTGTCTTGCCGACTTGGTCGATCTCTCTCATGGACAAGACGGGACTAATGGTAAAGACGTTGGCGAACGGCTTGCGCAGGCGTTGGCCGCGCGACTGAAGCGTACCTTGGTGGTGCCTGAGTAACGAAGACTGCCTGCAGAGCGCTGTATGCAGGCAGTCCGCGGCGAGTTAGCCGACGTTGAAGGCGGGGATGCGGTTGCTGTCCGGCTCTTGACCTGGAATGGCCGCAGGAGCGGCAAGACCCAAGTTGTTCTTTTCGAACACGCGGTCTGCCCGGTAGCTAGAGCGTACCAGCGGGCCGGATGGCACTTCCATAAAGCCTTTCTCAAGGCCTAGTACGCGATAGCGCTCGAACTCTTCTGGGCTTACCCAGCGCTCCACGGCCAAGTGGTTTTTGGTTGGGCGCAGGTATTGGCCTAACGTCACGATATCGACACCAATCTCACGCAAATCGTCGAAGGTTTGCAGGATCTCTTCGTCCGTTTCTCCCAGCCCCAGCATCAAGCTGGTTTTGGTGATGATGTCGGGGCGATACTGCTTGGCGTGGGCCAATACGTCGAGCGTTTTGCGGTAGCCAGCGCGAGGGTCGCGCACTTTGCTGGTCAGCCGCTCAACGGTCTCAACGTTTTGCGCAAACACCTCAAGCCCTGAATCGACCACGCGCTCAATAGCGGCTTTATCGCCATCAAAATCAGGCGTTAACGCCTCAACAACCACCTCCGGCGTGCGCGCTTTAATGGCGCGAATACAGTTGGCGTAGTGGGTGGCGCCACCATCGTCTAGATCGTCACGGTCTACTGAGGTCAGCACGATATAGCGAAGACCCATTAGCTCGACGGATTTGGCGGTATTTTCCGGCTCTTCGTGATCCAGCCAACCTTTAGGGTTGCCAGTATCAACCGCACAGAAGCGGCAAGCGCGGGTACATACTGAGCCCATCAACATAATGGTGGCGGTACCATTGCTCCAGCATTCACCCATGTTAGGACAATGGGATTCAGCGCAAACGGTGCTGAGCCGGTGCGTCGCCACGTTTTTCTTAACGGCCTCAAAACGCTCGCCGCCGGGAATTTGCGCGCGCAGCCACTTTGGCTTGCGCTCAAGTGAAGGGGCATCTGCCTGCGCTTTGCGCTGCTTCATGCCATCTTTAATCACCGTCATGCCATGTTCGTTACGGAATTTTTCGCCGCTGGGCACGCGCTGGGAAGGGGTGTTGCTCATAGGAGAGAGCCTCTCTACTGTGCGGCTGGTAAGCAGAAAATCCGAGCGACGCATCACGAAAAATATACGTGCAAAATGTGGCCGCGATGCAACTGTTTACCATGCCCTGAGTAACGCTAACTGATACGTAGGTTGTAAATAATGTAACATATTTGGCAATCAACAAGACACCGTAGAACCGCTAGTGATCCTATTCCAGTGACAGGGCGGGTAAGCAGGAAACTCCATGGCTAGGAAGCGGGCTGCCAGTCGCTTGGAAGTGGCGCTGGAACTCGCTCAGATGCTCACGCACAAAACGCAGGAAGAGCTCTGCTACCGGAGTGGGAAAGTGGTCTCGGCGATACACCGTGCACCAAGCGCGGCGAATGGGGAAGTTGGGCAGTTCCAGGGTAGCTAGCAACCCCTGTTCGAGCTCGCGCTGTACGGCTAAGCGGGGCAACACGGCGACGCCCAGGTGAGCCATGACTCCTTGTTTGATAGCTTCGTTGGTGCCCAGCTCGATACGGTGGGCCAGCCCCACTTCCTGATCCACGGCGAGCTGCTCGAAGGCACTGCGCACCCCTGATCCTGGTTCGCGCATTAGTACGAAATGGCGTGCGAAATCCGTCAGCGTTGGATTGGGCATACTTAGCAGAGGATGTTCTGGCCACACTACCGCCACAAGCTCGTTTTCAAGAATTGGCATAACCACCAAGCCGTCGTCTTCTGGCACCATGGCCATGATCACCACGTCGTCTTGTTGTTCGGCCAGCCGCTCAAGTGCTTGGCTGCGGTTACACACCTTTAAACGCAACTGAACATCCGGGTATCGTGCGCGAAATTTAGCCAGCACATAGGGCACGACATACTGCGCGGAGGAGACGGCAGCGACGTTCAACTTGCCGCTGATTTTGCCGTTAATGTCTGAAAGGCTCATTTGCAGCCGCGACAGCTGACCAAAGATTTCCCGCGTAGAGAGGGCCAGTGTATCGGCCGTTGGCAGCACGTGGAGAGTTTTCCCCGCATACTTAAAGAGAGGCTGCCCCAACGCTTGCTCAAGCTGTCGAATCTGCGCGCTCACGGCTGGTTGTGTCAGGCCGAGCTGCTCGGCGGCCCGTGAATAGGAGCGTTGTTGATGCACTGCCTGAAACACTTGTAGCTGTCGAAACGTTAAGCGGTTGAGCAGCGTGGGGGATGACATAACCACCTCAGGGTAAACTTCCTCGGTAAAAAAGCGCACTGTATAAGGCCTGTTATATAGGGCTTGGCCTCAGCGTCGAAATGCTATCACTGATTTAGGGCTACCGCCTTGAAAGCTTGGCGGTATATAAACGGTGTACGTTTCGATCAATAAGGCAGTTGTTGGAAAATGGGGGGTAATCATCGACGTTAGGCAAGGAGTGGCCTAAACTATATTGCATTGCAGCATCATTGCTTCGGGATTGGTGCCATGCATCAACCCAATGGGAGAATATATGAACTTTCTCGCTAATCCTTTGCTTACCGCCAATGCGCTTGCTGCTCCTTGGTTTGGCTCATCGAATGATTCCGCGGCGTTACCGGGCGGTGAAGCTCTCGCTAGCATGATGGACCCTTTTGGGTTTGGTCGTGCCGCGGTTAGCTACTGGCGTGACAGTGTAGAGCGCAACATCCTTTATTGGGATGTCATGCGCGAGCGCGGCAACCAGTATCTCGAACACATGGAGCAAACGAAGCCCAATGTGCTCGGCTTTGAAACCGAGGTGTTAGTGGATGGCCGTACGCTGCCTAATCCGACTAACTATGAGTTACTGCGGGTATTGCCGCCTAAGAATATCCAGATTGACCCACAAAAACGCCCCTTTGTTGTTATTGACCCGCGTGCAGGCCATGGCCCTGGTATCGGCGGTTTTAAGCCTGATAGCGAACTCGGTGTCGCGCTAAAAGCGGGCCATCCCTGCTACTTTATCGGCTTTTTACCTTTCCCTGAGCCAGGCCAAACGGTGGAAGATGTGGTGGAGTCGGAAGTGGCCTTTTTGCGCCACGTGATTGCGCTACACCCGGAAACCACTGAAAAACCGATGGTGGTTGGTAACTGCCAAGCGGGCTGGCAAATCATGATGGCCGCCGCCCTTGAGCCTGAAGTATTTGGGCCAATCTTAATCGCTGGTGCACCGCTCTCTTATTGGGCTGGCGAGCATGGCAAGGCGCCCATGCGTTATACCGGCGGTATGACAGGGGGAAGTTGGATTACTGCATTGACCAGTGATATCGGCAACGGCCTATTTGATGGGGCGTGGCTGGTTCAGAACTTTGAGCGCCTCAACCCGGCTAATACCTACTGGAAAAAGCAGTACCACCTGTATGCCAATATTGATACCGAGTCCAAACGCTATTTAGAGTTTGAACGCTGGTGGGGTGGTCATGTGGTGCTGGGCGGTAATGAGATCCAGTACATTGTCGATAACTTATTTGTCGGCAATCGCCTTTCTACGGCGCAACTGGTTACCCGCGATGGACGGCGTATTGATCTGCGTAATGTACGCTCGCCTGTGGTGGTGTTTTGCTCACGGGGGGACGATATTACGCCACCGCCTCAGGCCCTGGGGTGGATTCGTGATCTGTACGCGGGCGAAGAGGATATCATTGCGAATGAGCAGACGATTATTTACTGCTTGCATGATACCACTGGGCACCTGGGAATCTTCGTATCTGGCAGTGTTTCCCGCAAAGAGCACTCCGAATTTACGGCCAACATGGACTACATCGATGTGATGCCGCCAGGGCTGTACGAAACGACGATTTCTCATGCCGACGAACACACAGACGCCGAGCTGATTGAGCGTGACTATCTGCTGGAATTTGCGCCGCGCAACTTCGAGGAGCTTGATCGTGACGTGATGCATCAGCCGGAGGATGATCGTCGCTTCGCCACCGTTGCCCGCATCTCTGAAATTAACCTGGGGTTTTATCGTCTCTACGTGCAGCCGTGGATACAGTCCATCATGACACCCGAGGCGGCGCGCTGGATACGGCGTATGCACCCCATTCGCCTGGGCTACAAGCTCATGTCAGACCGTAACCCGCTGACGGTGCCGCTACCGGTTATGGCCGACTACGTGCGCCGCTATCGTCAGCCGGTGGAGCAGGACAACATATTTAAAGCGCTAGAGCTCATGGCATCTGATCAAATTGTAGTGAGCCTGAATGCATGGCGTGACCTGCGCGATAGCTCAACCGAGCGCCTGTTTATGGATATTTATGGTCAACCGCTGCTCCAGGCCGCTGTTGGCTTGTACGGGGATGCCCATGTACATCGCCGCCGTCCTGGCGCAGAGCCTGAGCACCGCCGCTTTATTGAAAACCGCCAAAATGAGCTGCGTCATAAAATTGCTCAGGGTGGCCCTCATGAAGCCGTGATGCGTTCAGTGATCTATGTGCTAGGTGGCGCACCGGCCACCGATGAGCGTAACTTTAAGCGCCTACGCGCCTCTCGGGCGGAGCTTGAACCCAGCACCTCCTTGAGCGAATTTAAGCGCCTAGTGCGTGAGCAGTTCTTTATTTTGAAGCTTGATCGTGAGCAGGCGCTTAATACGTTGCCGGAGCTATTAAAAGGGCAGACCGGTGAGGAGATAGATAACTATATTAGCCACTTAGAGCATGTCTTTGCCGCTAGCGGTGAGTTAACTGAACATGCCGCTAACCGGTTTGACCAAGTAAAAGCGTTGTTTGATAAAGCGCGTCCGGGTGCCTTGGCGGCGCCAGCCCCTGAAACAGCGCCCACATCTGACCCCACTGCGGCTACAGCGGAAATAGCAGCCGAAGCGAGTAACACGGTAACGGCTGAAAAGGCCCAAGAATCATCGGTAGAGGCGCCAAAGAAAAAGCCAGCCACCCGGCCGGCTGGGCAGCGCAGAAGCTCGCCCCGTAAGCGTTAGATAAAGTTGCTAAGACGCCTTCGCCCCCGCTTTTTAGCGGGGGCTTTTGCATTGATAGGCGGCGATTTGGGTTGCCGAGTGCCGAGCGGCAGTCTAGTGTCTAGCTACCCTGATGCAAAAAAGCATCGTAAAACGCACCGCGCCGCTAATGCGTTGTTGTTAGTGTTCGCTTAGCTCCCTAAGAGGCGGTTGCTACTAGCGCTTAATCAAGGGCTGGGGTAGGGTAGGCGCATTTTTCTCATGGTCGCCAAGCACACATTGAGGCGGCAACGTATTCAAAGCATGGGCGATAGCGCCTGGGCAATAGAAAAGTGGAGCACTATGGGCAAGTCACTGGTCATCGTCGAATCGCCAGCGAAAGCGAAGACGATTAATAAATATCTCGGCAACGATTTCATCGTAAAGTCGAGCGTAGGTCATATCCGTGACCTGCCGACCAGCGGCTCAGGTAAGGCAGCCTCCGACCCAAAGGAGCGTGCACGCCAGGCCGCGGCAACGCGTAAGATGTCGGCGGAAGAGAAGGCGGAGTATAAAAAGCGCAAAGCTCACGACCAGCTCATTCGACGCATGGGCATTGACCCAGATAACGGCTGGGAAGCGCGCTATGAAGTGCTTCCGGGGAAAGAGAAGGTAGTTGCTGAGTTAAAGAAACTGGCTGAGAAGGCCGATGCTGTTTATCTCGCTACGGATTTGGATCGTGAAGGGGAGGCGATTGCTTGGCACCTTCGCGAAACCATCGGTGGCGACGATAGCCGCTACAAGCGCGTGGTGTTCAACGAAATTACTAAAAACGCCATTCAGGATGCGTTTAAAGCCCCCGGTGTCTTGAACATCCCCCGGGTTGAAGCCCAGCAGGCACGCCGCTTCTTGGATCGCGTAGTGGGCTTTATGCTCTCGCCGCTATTGTGGGCCAAGATTGCCCGCGGGCTTTCCGCCGGGCGCGTACAATCTGTCGCGGTGCGTCTGATTGTGGAACGTGAGCGGGAGATTCGCGCTTTTATTCCCGAAGAGTTTTGGGACGTTCATGCGGATCTCCTCTCTCCGGATGGAGAATTGGTGCGTTTTGCCCTTGTTCGCCAGGATGGCAAGCCGTTCCGTCCCACCTCTGAAAAGGATACCCTGGCGCGTATTGAGCAGCTGCGCAAAGCCAAGCTCTCGATTACCTCGCGGGAAGATAAACCCACCAGCTCTAAACCGACCGCGCCGTTTATCACCTCTACGCTTCAGCAGGCAGCCAGCAGCCGATTAGGGTTTTCGGTGAAGAAGACCATGACCATGGCCCAGCGGCTTTATGAAGCGGGCTACATCACCTATATGCGTACCGATTCCACCAACCTATCTAAAGACGCGGTGGAGAGTGTCCGTTCGTTTATTGGTGATGAGTATGGTGCGCGCTATTTGCCTGAGTCGCCTAATCGATACAGCAGCAAAGAGAGTGCTCAAGAAGCGCACGAAGCCATCCGGCCCTCTAGCGTCGAGCGCAAAGCGACTGACTTGGCAGGTATGGAGCGTGACGCCGAACGCCTCTACGAGCTTATTTGGCGGCAATTTGTGGCGTGTCAGATGACCCCAGCCGAATACCTCTCCAGCACGCTCAGTGTGGAAGTAGATGGCTACGACCTGCGTGCCAAAGGCCGCGTGCTGAAATTTGATGGTTACACCCGGGTAATGAAGCCTACGGGCAAAAACGAAGATCAAAGCCTGCCTGACCTGCCGACGGGCACGGCAATGCAGCTAGAAAAACTCGACCCTCAGCAGCATTTTACCAAGCCGCCCGCGCGCTACACCGAAGCCAGCTTGGTCAAAGAACTAGAGAAGCAGGGCATTGGCCGCCCCTCCACCTACGCATCGATTATTTCGACTATCCAAGATCGTGGCTACGTGAAGCTGGAGAACCGCCGTTTTTATGCCGAAAAATTGGGCGATATCGTCACCGAGCGGTTGAAAGAGTCCTTCCCTGACTTAATGGACTACTCCTTCACTGCCCGCATGGAGGACAGCCTTGATGAAGTGGCTGAAGGCGAGCGCAATTGGCGGGAGCTGCTTGATGCCTTCTACGATGAGTTCCGCATGGAGCTGATGAAGGCTGAAAGCGAGGAGGGCATGCGTCCGAACCAGCCGGTGCCGACTGATATCGACTGCCCCAGCTGTGGCCGAAAAATGCAGATTCGAACCGCCTCTACCGGTGTGTTTTTGGGCTGCAGCGGCTACAACTTGCCGCCTAAAGAACGCTGCAAAACCACCATTGACCTGATTCCTGGTGAAGAGGCCGTGGCGGAAGACGCGGGCGAAGAAGCGGAAACCAATGCCCTACGTGCCAAGCGTCGCTGCCCGAAATGCGGCACGGCGATGGATAACTACCTGATTGACGAAACTCGTAAGCTTCATATTTGTGGCAACAGCCCAGACTGTGACGGTTACGAAGTAGAGAGCGGCAAGTTCAAGATTAAAGGCTACGATGGCCCGGTCATTGAGTGCGATAAGTGCGGCTCCGAGATGCAGCTAAAATCTGGCCGATTTGGCAAATACTTTGGCTGCACCAACAGCGAGTGTAAAAACACCCGCAAGCTGCTGCGCAGTGGTGACGTCGCGCCGCCGAAGATGGACCCGATTCCCATGCCGGAGCTGGCTTGCCAAAAGGTAGATGACCACTATGTTCTACGGGATGGCGCGAGTGGCCTGTTCCTGGCGGCTAGCAAGTTCCCTAAAAACCGTGAAACCCGCCCGCCGCTGGTTAAAGAGCTGAAAGCTCACGCTGACGAGCTGCCAGAGAAGTATCACTTTATTCTTGATGCGCCAAGCGAAGACCCCGATGGCCGCCCCGCGCAGATCCGCTTCTCGCGTAAAAACAAAGAGCAGTACGTGATGACAGACGAAGAGGGCAAAGCGACCGGCTGGAAGGCGACCTTTGAAGGCGGCAAATGGCATGTGGAGGATAAGCGCAAGTGAGCCCGCGTTCGCGTACCAATCAACTGCTGTATCAGGCCGAGCTGCTGGTCGGCCTGCCGGTTGGCGATGATGAGCACAGCCCTGCCCGACGGATGGCCATCGAAGAGAGCGCGCTGGCGCTGTTCGAGCTAGCACTGGGCTCGCTGCTCAAAGAGGTAACCGAGCACGCACGGTTGACGAGCCATGACTGGCGCGCGCTGCTCGCCAGTGACGGCCCCGATGTGGCAGAGCTGCAGCGTCTACGCGATGCCATGCAGCAGCCGGAAAGCTGGCTTTACTGGCTGGTGGGGCAGCTAGAGAGGCTGCACAGTGATGATGGTGCTGCGCGTCGCGCTGTGCAAAATCCTTCTAGGATTGCGGTAGGTAGCCAGTTGACGTTAGCCGAGCAACTGTTAGAGAACCTCCAAGCGGCTAAGCGTGATATTGCCTCGCTACGGGAGACAAGCCAAGAGTGGTAGTCCAGCGGCAGTGCGGTGGTGATAGAGGGAGAGGTTGCCAATAGCGTCTGGTTGCTTACTCTGATAGGTTGAAATGTGCCTATTCGTCACCACGTTGTATGGAAACAGCGATACAGGAGGCACGGATGCGCTATAACCAAGTCAAAGATCTCATTGAGTGGGCAGCGGGTTATCATGGCCGCATGGCGCGCCAATACAGCGCTGGCGCAGAACAAGCCGAGCATGAGCGCCTAGCCATGGTGCTCACCTACCTAGCCGATAGCGAGCTAAAGATGAAAACAGGGCTTGAGGCGCTGTTGCACGATGGCTCGGATCATCGTGAAGTGTTAGAAATATGGTTTGACGATTCAAGCGACTTCCCCCAGCCCCCTGAGCTTGATGCTCTGGCAAAGCAGAGCGTGGCAGGTTCGATTGATGAGCTAACCAAAACAGCGGTAGAGTCCCATCGTAAGTTGCAAAGCCTTTATGAACATCGCGCTTCTCGGGCCAAAATTGAGCCCGAGGAGACGTTTTTTAGCGCATTGGCAGAAGGTCATAATGCAGAAGCTCGCAAACTAGTCGCGAGCATGCAGGAGTTTGACGATATTTAGTGAACGTTGAATTAAAGTTTGTTTCAGTGCTGCTCGTTATTCTGAACGCTAATTTGATGGTCGAAACGCTGACAATAGCTGTGTGAATAAGGTATAACAGCCGCCACTAATGTGTCCTCGGCCTAGCCACACTGGCCTGTATTTGAGAGCAAAATAATGTCTGTGAACCGTCGCCGATTTTTGGCGTTGGCACTGGGCTGGCCAGCAGTGGCTAGCGCAACTGCTACAAGCGCTGTAAATGATTATGAGTCAACCGATTTGGTTGAGACGCTGCTTTCTCGCGCTGCTGTGCCACGCCACAGTAGTGAGTTGTGGGTGCTAATTGACGATAAAGAGGCAACGCTGACCATTTTTCGCGGGAATGCGCTGGTAGAGCGCTTTGCGCCTATTTCATTGGGGCGCGGTGGCGCAAAAACCCAGCGAATTCGCGGCGATAACGTTACACCGCTGGGCGAATTCAGAGTTAATCGATTTAATTTCGAAAGCCAGTGGCATATCTTTATTGGTATCGATTATCCTACGCCACCTCACGCACGTATGGCGCTTGAAAAAGGTATCTACTCCCAAGCGGATTACGAAGCCTATTTTGACCACTACCGGCGTTATGGCTCTCCCCCGCAGAATACTGCGTTGGGTGGCGCTATTGGGATTCACGGAGTTGGCGGCGGTGATCCAGAGATCCATGGTAGCTTCCACTGGACCCAAGGGTGTGTGGCAGTCACCAATGAACAGATCGTACGTGTGGCCGAATTAGTAGATGTTGGCACACGCGTGGTGATCCGCTAGGCTTGTGTTGTTGAAGGAAGTTCTAGGTTTTAAATATGTGGCTATAGACAACCGCTGTGGTCTATTATAAAACAGCGTTTGACTTGCGTGCCTTGGTACGTAACCCTGGTACAAGTCGCTGTAAAGAACCTGCACCGCAGGTAGACAAATTTAAGCTAACGCTTTAGCTTTATTTTTTGTCATACCCTTAACGTAGTACCCAAGGAAGACTCAAGGAGAACATTATGACTCTGAAGACTGCTCTGAAGATGACTGCCGCTGCCGCTTCTCTGGCAATCCTGGCTGGCTGTGCTTCTACCAGCGCTCTGGAAGAAGTTCGCATGACTGCTGAATCTGCACAGGCTGATGCCGCAGAAGCACGCAGCATGGCTTCACAAGCTCTGAACACTGCAAACCAAGCTCAGCGCGACGCGCAAGCTGCTCTGCAGATGTCTGAGCAGAACCGTGAAGAAATGAACCGCATGTTCCAGCGTTCCATGCAGAAGTAATTCTGCTTGGGCCACCGAGCATGATGCATGTTCGGTGGTCGCTGTAGATGTGAAAAACCCCGCCTCGGCGGGGTTTTTTGTTGGCTAGCGCTTTGCGCGTTAAGCGTCGCCTTCAACTCGAACGGTCGTGGAAAGCTCGACACCTTCCAAAATTCCCTCTAGCTGCTGAGTGGGCTGCGGCTCGGGTTCCTGCTCAGGGGCGGGTGCTTGCGGGCCATATAGCGCCACAAAGCGGCCGTCTGGTGCTTCCACCGCGCGTTTGACTTGCTCGTAATCCACTTCTGCTTGATCTTCTGCCAGTTCGCTGACCCGCTCAATGGCATTAAGAAGCGGCTCAAAGTTGCCTACGTTCTCTTCCAGCTGAGGGTAGGATTGCACAAACAGTGTGCCGTCTGCCGCCCAGCCTGCTTTAAAAGGCGCATCCATCAGGTTTACCTTAGTGCCGCTTGGTAGGCGTTCATACAGCGACTCGATATCTTCCGGGTACATGCGAATACAGCCACGGCTGACACGCATACCCACGCCATCAGGACGATTGGTCCCATGGATCAAGTAGCTCGGCATAGCCAGCAAGATGGCATGACGGCCAAGCGGGTTGTCAGGCCCTGGTGGAACGATAGCGGGTGCAGGCTCGCCTCTTGCAGCCGCTTCACGACGCATCGAGGCGGGCGGTGCCCAGGCAGGGTCTTTGACTTTGACCGTGGTCCGCGTGATGCCTACCGGAGTCGCAAACTCCTCGCGGCCAACGCTGACAGGGTAGGTTTCCACAATGCCGGGATTGTCGGCAGGGTAGTAGTAAAGGCGCAGCTCGGAGAGATTGACCACCACGCCCTCGCGTGGCGCAGGCGGCAGAATGTACCGCGCAGGGATCACTACCTCGGTGCCTTTACCCGGTACCCATAAGCTAACGTCTGGGTTCGCCATGCGAATCTCTTCGTAGCCAATATTATGGCGACGAGCGATGTCGATAAGCGTCTCTTCGGGGTCCTCCACCGTAACGGTGTAGTACTCACCAATAATGTCGCCGTGCTCGGGTAGTCGGAAGTGGCCGCGCGGTAGTTCCTGCGCCTCAGCAACTTGCTCTGCACTAGCAGTGGCGTCGTCAGTAATCGCCGCAGTGCTTTCGGCCTGCTCGGCCGACGGCTGTGCATAAACGGGGCCCACAAGGCTCGCTGCCAGCAGAACTGCCAGGCTGGTAGGTCCCCAACGGGTAATGTTCTTACGAATGTTCATGGTCGATCCTAATCAATGTATGCACTGCTGGTACGCATGGTAATGGGCAGCGATGCGTTACCGATATGTGCTGCTTAATGACAAGTTTGCCCCAAGGTTCACGCCGCCGCTACTTTTTGATTAAGGGTCGTTAGCAGTGCTTCAATCTTTTCGAAACGCTGTTCGACCGTTTCCATTGGAAATTCAAAACGTAAAGTATCGGAACCATCTAAGCGGTAGTGCTGGGGAGATTTTTGAATCAGCGTGACCAGGGTCAGCGGGTCTACCTGGGTAGTGGTGTTAAAAATCACGCGGCCGCGCTGTTCACCTGCTTCTATGCGCGCAACACCGAGCTGTTCTGCCCGGTGGCGCAGCTTCGTCTGCCGAATCAGGTTCTTCAACGGCTGTGGCAGTAGACCAAAACGGTCGATCAACTCTACCTGCAACTCTTTAAGCTCGGTATCTGATTGCGTATTAGCGATGCGTTTATACATGACTAGGCGCTGCTGTACATCGTGAATGTAATCATCGGGAATGAGGGCAGGCAGATTCAGGCTTATTTCGACGCCTGTGTTGAAGGGCGCGTCGATGTTAGGGGTTTTGCCTGCGCGGATTGCTTTCACCGCCCGATCCAGCATTTCCATATAAAGGGTGTAGCCAATGGTTTCCATTTGGCCGCTCTGCTCGTCTCCCAAAAGCTCACCCGCACCGCGAATTTCCATATCGTGGCTGGCCAATGTAAAGCCTGCCCCCAGGTCGTCGGAGGCGCTAATCGCCTCAAGGCGTTTTACGGCATCTCGCGTCATGGCTTTGGGTGGCGGGGTTAGTAGGTAAGCATAGGCCTGATGGTGGCTGCGCCCTACGCGGCCGCGCAGCTGGTGTAGCTGTGCTAGGCCGAACTTATCCGCACGCTCAATCAAAATGGTGTTGGCGCTAGGTACGTCAATGCCGGTTTCTATAATGGTGGAGCACACCAGCACGTTAAAGCGTCGGTGGTAGAAATCAGACATCACCCGCTCAAGGCTGCGCTCTGGAAGCTGGCCGTGGGCCACAGCAACGCGGGCTTCCGGCACTAGCTCGCGGATCTGTTCAGCAGCATTCTCAATGGTTTTAACTTCGTTGTGCAGGAAGTAGACCTGACCGCCGCGCAGGATCTCCCGCAGTAGCGCTTCCTTAATAATGCTGTTATCGCGCTGCTGTATAAAAGTTTTTACCGATAAGCGCCTTGCGGGCGGAGTGGCGATGATAGAAAGGTCACGGATGCCGCCCATGGCCATATTGAGCGTACGCGGAATAGGCGTGGCGGTGAGTGTGAGAATGTCGATTTCCGCGCGTAGGGTTTTCAACTTCTCTTTTTGGGCGACGCCGAAGCGGTGCTCTTCATCGATAATCAGCAGTCCCATTTTGGGCAGCTCGACGCTTTTCGAGAGCAGCTTATGGGTGCCAATAACGATATCGGTTTGGCCGCTTTTGATGCCTTCCAGGGTTTGCGTCATCTCTTTGCCACCGGTAAAGCGCGAGATTAGGCTGATATTGACGGCAGTGTCGGCAAAGCGGTCGCGGAAGTTCTCGAAGTGCTGGCGTGCTAGCAGCGTTGTCGGCACTAGCACTACGACCTGTCTGCCGGACTGTACGGCGAGGAAGGCGGCGCGCATGGCCACCTCGGTTTTACCAAAGCCGACGTCGCCACATACCACGCGATCCATTGGCTGTGGCGACACCATATCGCTAATCACCGCCTCAATGGCGGCTTGCTGGTCGGGTGTTTCCTCAAACGGGAAGCTGGCTGAAAAGCGAACGTACTCATCCCCCGGTGAGTCGTATACCGTGCCTTGCTGGGCTTCACGGCGGGCGTAAATATCCAATAGCTCTGCGGCGGTGTCGCGAATTTTTTCAGCGGCTTTGCGGCGGGCTTTCTCCCACTGGTCGGAGCCCAGCTTATGCAGCGGAGCGAGTTCGTCATCGGCGCCGCTATAGCGTGAAATAAGGTGCAGGCTATCCACCGGCACATACAGCTTGGCACCGTCTGCATAGGAGAGGGCGAGAAACTCGTTGGCCTGGCCGCCCGCTTCCAGAGTCTCCAGGCCCAGGTAGCGGCCTACGCCGTGGGCTTGGTGAACCACCGGTGCTCCTTCGCGCAACTCGGAAAGGTGGCGGACCGTTAGTTCGTTATCGTCGGTGGCTTTTTCCCGCCGACGGCTTTGCCGCACGACGTCGCCAAACAGCTCGGTTTCGCTAATTACCGCGACATCGGGCTCGGTGAGCCATAGGCCACTGCCCACCAAGCTTTCCGTTATAGCGATGTGCTCGCTGCCTGCTAAAAAAGCCTGGAAACTATCGCTATGGGGCAGCGATAGTTTCAGCGGGGAGAGGACTTCCTCCAGTGCTTCTCGCCGCCCGCGAGACTCGGCAACAAACAGCATGCGGGTCTTGGGATGGTTATCTAAGAAGCTCGCCAGCTCGCTCAGCGGCTGTTTGGCACGCGCATTGATGGCCAGAGAAGGGAGTGCTTGGGCCAGAGGAGCAAGCGCATGGCGTTGGCTGTCGTCCTCAGTGAACTCAAGCCGAGGCCGCGCTTTAATGGCTGAAAACACTTCGTTAACTGGGAAGAACGCCCGGTGAGGCGGTAGTAGCGGCCGTGTAGGGTCAACACCTAAATTCTCATAGCGCGATTCAATCGACTGCCAGTGCTGCTCAGCCGCGTGGAAAACGTCTGGGAGCAAGGCGATGCGAGTGTCTTCGGTGAGATGCTCAAACAGTGAGGCGGTTTCCTCGAAAAAGAGCGGTAAATACTGCTCTAGCCCAGGAGAGGGAATCGCTTTCAGCGCATCGTTATAGAGCGGGCACTGGCGCGGGTCGACATCAAACAGGGTTTCAAACTGCTCACGAAAGCAGGCAATCGCGCTGCGGCTTAGCGAGTATTCATGGGCAGGCAGCAGTTCGATGACATCCACTTTGTTGGTAGAGCGCTGGCTGCCGGGGTCGAAGTGGCGCAGTGTGTCGATCTCATCATCAAATAGATCAATACGAATCGGCTCATCCATGCCCATGGCAAATAGGTCGATAATCGCGCCGCGCATGGCGTATTCGCCCGGCTCATAAACGGTCTCTACCGCACGATAGCCTGCCCGGGAGAGCGATTCGCGGAAGGTTTCGCGATTCAGCGTGGCCCCCGCCTTTAGCGTCATCACGCGGCCAGCGATGTACGAGACAGGCGGCAGCCGCTGCATGAGGGTATTGACTGGCACAAGCACGATACCGCGCACGCCATCCTGTAGCAGGCGCAGCGTTCTCAGCCGAGCAGAAATAATATCTTGGTGGGGCGAGAAGCTGTCGTAGGGCAAGGTTTCCCAATCGGGGAAGGGGAGAACCGGTACGCTGCTATAAAAAGCGAGATCTTGTTCCAGCCTCTGGGCGCTGGCGGTGTTGGGAGTGATCACCAGTAACGGTGCGCTTGACGCTACCTGAGCTAGCGCCAGGGCAGTCGCACTGCCCGGCGGCGCTTGCAAATAGAGCGTATCGCGAATCCCTTGCGGCTGAGGCGGTTCGAGCAGAGAGAAAGAAGGCATAGTAAAGGTATCGTTTTGCACAGAAACGGAACCAAGATCATACACGATCCGCCCTTTCGCGCAGAGGCTTTGGCGCCATGGGGAGTTAAGATCGCTTGGTCGCTGCATCATTGGCGTTTGTAGTCAATACCCTGTTTCTGTAATACCCCTACATGTTGTGCGACTATCCATTCATTGCGGCACCTTAATAAGCTCCGGATAATGCTCGGGACATCCCCGTTCATAACTCAATGAGGCCGCACGTGAGTCAGCAAGCGCTCGAAAACGTTTTTCAGGAATGGCAAAACAACGAAGCTCTGGCGGAGCAAATGATCCCACTAGTGGGGCAGCTCTATCGCCAGAACAACGTTGTGGCCACGATGTTCGGACGCTCTCTGATCAAGCGGTCGGTCATTCGTATCCTTAAAGATCACCGTTTTGTGCGCAAAATTGAAGGCACAGAGCTGTCGGTAGAAGACACGTACCCCATCGTAAAAGCGATGAGTGAGATGAATCTGGGGCCTGCTCACGTCGATGTGGGTAAGCTAGCAGTGAGCTTTAAGCGCCAGGGCGGTGGCGACCTTGATGCGTTTTTGCGCCATGAGCTAGGCGAGATCATCGACGGCTTTCAGCCGGGCGGCAACAAAGGCGAGCCTCAAGACGTCGTGCTGTATGGTTTTGGCCGTATTGGTCGCCTGCTGGCGCGCGTGATGGTCGAGAAGGCTGGCGGCGGAAACCTACTGCGTTTGCGTGCCATTGTGGTGCGCGGCCGTGGTGATGTGGCGAAAGACCTGGAGAAGCGTGCCAGTCTGCTGCGCCGCGACTCGGTTCATGGCCCGTTTGATGGCACCATCGCCGTGGATGCTGACGCGCGTACGCTGACCATTAACGGCAACGTGGTGCAGGTCATCTACGCCGACTCCCCCAGCGAAATTGATTACACCACCTACGATATTCACAACGCGGTGATTGTTGATAACACCGGTATTTGGCGTGATGAAGCGGGTCTAGGCCAGCACCTTGAGTGTAAAGGTGCAGCAAAAGCGCTGCTGACGGCGCCGGGTAAAGGTGACATCAAAAATATCGTATTCGGCATTAATCACGAAACGATTGGCGATAATGACCGCATCGTGTCGGCGGCTTCCTGTACGACGAACGCCATTGTGCCGGTGTTGAAAGTACTCAACGATGAGTACGGTGTGGCGACAGGGCACGTAGAGACCGTTCACTCCTATACCAACGACCAGAACCTGATTGATAACTATCATAAAGGTGATCGTCGTGGCCGTAGTGCGGCGCTTAACATGGTACTGACCGAAACAGGCGCAGCTAAAGCGGTTGCTAAGGCGCTGCCGGAGTTAGAAGGCAAGCTGACTGGTAACGCCATTCGCGTACCGACCCCGAACGTATCTATGGCGATTTTGAATCTGACGCTGGATAAAGGTACCGATGCAGACGCGCTGAACGACTACCTGCGCCGTATGTCGATTGATTCTGCTTACCAAAAGCAAATCGATTTCGTTGACTCTGCAGAAGTGGTTTCTTCTGACTTCGTTGGTAATCGCCACGCGGGCATTGTTGATGCCAAAGCGACCATTGCTAACGGCAATCATGCAGTGGTCTACGTCTGGTACGACAATGAGTTTGGTTATAGCTGCCAGGTCATTCGTATTCTTCAGCATATGTCGAATGTGCAGTTTTTGAAGCTGCCACGTCAGGCGAGTTAATTGGTGCGGGTCCGTAGTGCGCTAAATTAGGGCATTACTTAAAACGTTGAATCAACGCCACCTTCGGGTGGCGTTTTTGTACCAGAAACAAATGCACTACAAATGCATATAGCACTTTTGGAGGCCATCAGGGATGTGGTCATTGGCCGCGCTTATCTTTATAATGCGATAGATTTTTCGGGGTGGTTCAAGCTTGCTTGGGCCTGACTGGTAACAATCTGAACAGAAAATAAGAATTCACTGAGCAGAAAATAAGCATTCGAACCCCTTACCTTCGTATATCCGATCCATCAACTGGGCGAGACTATGATCGAAGTCAAAAAAGGCCTGGATCTCCCCATCACGGGAGCGCCCGAGCAGCGTATTGAAGATGCGCAGCCTGTGCGTCACGTGGCAATCCTGGGCACTGACTATGTTGGTATGAAACCAACAATGGAAGTTCAGGAAGGGGACAAGGTCAAGTTAGGCCAGCTTCTCTTCACCGACAAGAAAATTGATGGCGTGCGTTTTACCGCGCCTGCCGGTGGTGAAGTAGTCGCAATTAACCGTGGCGAAAAACGTCGTCTGCTGTCTGTGGTTATTAAAGTCGATGAAAATGAAGAAGCGATGACATTTGCTTCTCATGATCGTGGTGCTTTAGGACAGCTTGATCGTCAAACCGTTGTCGACCAGCTTGTTGAGTCAGGACTTTGGACTGCCCTGCGCACCCGTCCTTTCTCACGCACACCAGCCATCGATAGCGTTCCTGCTGATATCTTTGTCACCGCTGTAGATACTCATCCGCTAAGCGCTGACCCTGCCTTTATCATCAATGAAAATGCCCAAGCATTTGAAGACGGCCTCAAGGTGCTAACCCGCCTGACCGAGGGCAACGTTTTTCTGTGCACGGGTGCAAACGCCTCAATTCCGGGTGGTGATGTCAGCGGTGTAAAAACCGAAAGCTTTGCTGGGCCGCATCCGGCTGGTTTGGTAGGCACACACATTCACTACCTCTCGCCCGTGGCGCTGCATAAGAAAGTGTGGCACATCGGTTATCAGGACGTGATTGCCTTCGGCAAGCTGTTTGTAGAAGGTAAGCTGGACATAAGCCGCATCGTAGCGGTAGGTGGCCCGCGTGCAGAAAAACCGCGCATTCTGCGTACCCGTGTGGGTGCCAGCACTCAGGAACTCTTAGCAGGTGAAGTCATCAAGCCCGATGACACCCGCGTGATTTCCGGTTCGGTTTTCTCTGGCGCCGTCGCTGAAGGCAAACTGACTTATCTGGGTCGCTTCCACAACCAAATCAGTTTGCTGGAAGAGGGCAATAAGCGCACCTTTATGGGATGGTTATCTCTGGGTGCGAATCGCCACTCCGTTATGGGCATTTATCTTTCCAAATTTAAAGGCCTGAGTAACTACGCGCCGACTACTTCTACAAATGGCTCCGAGCGTGCCATGGTGCCGGTGGGTAACTACGAGCGCGTCATGCCGTTGGATATCATGCCAACGCAACTGCTGCGTTCGCTGATTGTGGGCGACATTGAGGTTGCCATGCAGCTCGGGTGTCTTGAGCTGGACGAAGAGGATCTGGCGCTGTGTACCTACGTTTGCCCCGGCAAATATGAGTACGGCCCCATCCTGCGTGACAATCTCACCATGATCGAGAAAGAGGCCTGATGATGGGTATTCGACAAACACTCGATAATCTCGAGCCGCACTTCCACAAAGGTGGTAAGTACGAAAAGTTCTATCCGCTCTATGAAGCGGTAGATACGATTTTCTACTCGCCCCCCAGCGTTGCAAAAACCACCGCTCACGTGCGTGATGGCGTCGACCTGAAACGCATCATGATCACGGTATGGATGTGTACCTTCCCGGCCATGTTCTTCGGTATGTGGAACGCAGGCTGGCAGGCGAACACTGCCATCGAAGCGGGTTATGCCTCCATGAACGGCTGGCGCGATGCCATCATGATGACCCTCGCGGGCGGTCATGATCCCAGCAGCCTGTGGGCTAACTTCGTTCTTGGCGCGACATACTTCCTGCCCATTTACCTCGTGACGTTCGTCGTGGGTGGTTTCTGGGAAGTGCTGTTCGCCATTAAGCGTGGTCACGAAGTCAACGAAGGTTTCTTCGTGACTTCCGTGCTGTTTGCGCTGATTCTGCCAGCCACTATTCCACTATGGCAGGTTGCACTCGGCATTACCTTCGGTGTCGTGATCGGTAAGGAGATCTTCGGCGGCACGGGTAAGAACTTCCTGAACCCTGCGCTGACGGGCCGCGCGTTCCTCTACTTTGCTTATCCGGCACAAATTTCTGGTGACGCAGTATGGGTAGCAGCCGACGGCTACACCGGTGCTACTGCGCTTTCTATGGCGTTCCAAGACGGTATGACTGCGCTGACCAACACCTATAGCTGGTGGGATGCCTTCCTAGGCTTTATCCCTGGCTCTGTTGGCGAAGTATCGACGCTGGCCATCCTGATCGGTGCTGCCGTACTGCTGTGGACCAAGATTGCCAACTGGCGCATCATGCTGGGTGTATTCCTGGGTATGGTGATTACCAGCACGCTGTTCAACCTGATCGGTTCTGAAACCAACCCCATGTTCGCGATGCCGTGGTACTGGCACCTCGTCATTGGTGGGTTTGCCTTCGGTATGGTGTTTATGGCGACTGACCCTGTGTCCGCTTCCATGACTAACCAAGGCCGTTTGGTATTTGGCGCGCTGATCGGTGTGATGACCGTTCTAATCCGCGTGGTAAACCCGGCGTTCCCGGAAGGCATCATGCTGGCCATCCTGTTCGCCAACCTGTTTGCGCCGCTGATTGACCACTTCTTCGTCCAGGCCAATGTGAAGCGCCGTCTCAAGCGCACTGGTACACCGGCCGAGGAGACTGCCTAATGGCACAAGGTAACAACTCCATCAAGAAAGTCCTGATCGTAGCGTTCTCGCTGTGCATCGTGTGCTCGGTCATCGTTTCGACGGCGGCCGTAGCACTGCGCCCAGCGCAGCAGCTCAATCAGGAGCTGGACCGTAAAACCAACATCCTCAACGTGGCGCGTCTTTACGAGCCGGGTATGGATGTGGAAGAAGCGTTCAGCAACCAGATCACTGCGCGCGTCGTCGAACTCGAAACCGGTGACTATACCGATCAGTTCGATCCCGAGACCTTCGATGGTTTCGAAGCTGCACGCGATCCGGCCACTGGCCGCACGCTGTCTGGCGACCGTGACATCGCGGGACTCTCGCGCGTAGAAAAATTCGCGACTGTGTACCTAGTAGGCGATCCTGAGAATCCTGACCAGATCGTTCTGCCTATTCGTGGGCAGGGCCTGTGGGGCCGTATGATGGGATTCCTGTCGGTAGAGGGTGACGGCAATACCATCGTCAGTATCACCTACTACGACCACGCAGAAACACCGGGTCTAGGTGCTGAGGTAAACAACCCGCGCTGGCAAGCCCAGTGGGAAGGTAAAAAGATTTACAGCGAAGAGGGCGACCTCTCTCCTGAAATCCACCTGACCAAAGGCGGCGCGAGTAACGAGTACGAAGTCGATGCGCTTTCCGGTGCCACGCTGACCAGTAACGGCGTGACCAACATGCTGCAGTTCTGGCTCAGCGAAGAGGGCTTTGCTCCTTACCTGGCTAAATTCCGCAGCGGTACCGAGCCATCAGACGCCGAAGACACCGAGACTGACTTCGACGACGTTGAGGGGGCCTGATCATGGCGGATGTAAATGCAAAAGGCGTTTTAACGGCGCCTATTTTTAAGAACAACCCCATTGCGCTTCAGATTCTGGGGATCTGTTCTGCACTGGCGGTGACCACCAGCATGAGCGTGTCGCTGGTCATGTCGCTGGCGGTTATTTTCGTAACCTCTTTTTCGAACCTGTTCGTATCGTTGATTCGGAATCACATTCCGTCTTCGATTCGTATCATCGTTCAGATGACCATCATTGCCTCGTTGGTTATCGTGGTCGACCAGATCCTCAAAGCCTATGCTTACGAAATGTCCAAGCAGCTGTCGGTGTTCGTCGGTCTGATCATCACCAACTGTATCGTAATGGGCCGCGCGGAAGGTTTCGCGATGTCCAATACGCCGGGCATGTCGTTCCTGGATGGTATCGGTAACGGCCTGGGCTACGGTTTCGTCCTGATGGTGGTAGGTTTCTTCCGCGAATTGCTGGGTGCTGGCAGCGTCTTCGGCTTCACTGTACTGCCGACCATTCAGAATGGTGGCTGGTACGTGCCGAACGGTCTGCTGCTGCTGCCGCCGTCTGCTTTCTTCATCATTGGTCTGTTGATCTGGGTACTGCGCTCTGTCAACCCGGAGCAAGTCGAAGAGAACGAGTTTAAGATGAAGCACAACACCAAGCCGAAGGAGGCCGTGTAACATGGAACACTATCTGAGCCTTTTCGTCGCTTCGGTATTCGTTGAGAACATGGCACTTGCCTTCTTCCTGGGCATGTGTACGTTCCTCGCGGTATCCAAGAAGGTGTCTTCTGCCATCGGTCTCGGTATTGCGGTTATCGTCGTACTGACGATCACTGTGCCGGTCAATAACCTGGTATTCACGTACCTGCTGCAAGAAGGCGCGCTGACCTGGACCGGCATTAGCGGTGCTGAAAACATCGACCTGTCATTCCTGGGTCTGCTCTCTTACATCGGTGTTATCGCGGCACTGGTACAGATCATGGAGATGTTCCTTGATAAGTACGTACCGTCGCTTTACAACGCGCTGGGCGTTTTCCTACCGCTGATCACCGTAAACTGCGCCATCCTGGGTGGCGTACTGTTCATGGTAGAGCGTAGCTATAACTTCGGTGAGGCCGTGGTATATGGCTTCGGCGCTGGTACCGGTTGGGCGCTAGCAATCGCTGCTCTGGCGGGTATTCGTGAAAAGCTGAAGTACAGCGACGTGCCGGGCGGTCTGCAGGGCCTTGGCATCACGTTTATCACCGTTGGCTTAATGTCACTGGGCTTTATGTCCTTCTCTGGCATTCAGCTTTAATCGGAGCCGGTTTTCTCGGCAGCCCAGGCTGCCGAGGTACAGAAAACCTTCAGCAATAGGAAACCGACATGGTTGATACATCTGTCATCTTGCTCGGTGTTGTCATGTTCACGGTCATCGTCATTAGTTTGACGGCGATCATTCTGGCAGCGCGCAGCAAGCTAGTGAGTAGCGGGGACGTGACCATTGAAGTCAACGGCGACCCTGAGCACACCCTGAAGACCCAGGCCGGCGGCAAGCTTTTGAACACCCTGGCGGCCAACGGTATTTTCCTTTCTTCTGCCTGTGGTGGCGGTGGTTCCTGCGC